>OMEA01000001.1_pt1 | contig 249336 bp, 233 predicted proteins | sample 1645321 | NCBI WGS metagenome assembly OMEA01 (sample SAMEA103958151, study PRJEB25191) | human gut metagenome
TATCGCCCCTCATTTCTATTTTATCTTGTTTGTACCCCTTGTACACCGATGTTTGTTAAAAAATATGAAAAATGTGAAACAGAGCTTGATAAATATTGCTGATTAAGAAAAATTACTGTTGCATTCTGCCTTTGACTTGCTTCAAAGGCAGAATGTTTTTATTTATAGGTATTTTCCTTGATATTTCAGCTGAAGTATGGTAAAATTTTTAAAATATTTTTATTAGGTGAAATAGGGCTGTTATGATTATATTGGGTATTGATCCGGGTTATGCGATTGTCGGTTACGGCGTAATTGAATTCAAATCAAATCGCTTTTCGGTTGTTGATTACGGTGCGATAACAACAAACGCCGGCACGCCTTTCGAAAGACGACTTGAGCTGATTTACGATGACTTAAATCTTCTTATGGGAAAGTTCCATCCGGAGGCTATGTCAATAGAAAAGCTCTTTTATAACACAAATGCCAAGACGGTTATCGACGTTGCTCAGGCAAGAGGGGTAACTGTTCTTGCGGCAAAAAAAAATAATATACCCATATTTGAATATACGCCGCTTCAGGTTAAACAGAGTGTTGTCGGCTACGGCAGAGCGGAGAAAAAACAGGTTCAGGAAATGACGCGTATTATTTTGAAGCTTGATAAAATACCGAAGCCGGATGATACAGCCGACGCTCTCGCGATGGCTATTTGCCACGCTCACGCAAGCGGCTCGCTTATGGGTAAACTTAACAGTATGGGGATAAGATAATGTTCTATTCTATCACAGGCACTATATGCTATGTCGATTCGGTAAGTGTTGCATTGGATTGCAACGGAGTAGCTTTTAGGTGCTTTACAAGTCTTAATACTTTAAAACAAATCGGTGAAAAGGGTGCCAAGGCTACTCTTTATACATATTTGAGCGTAAAGGAAGATGCGCTTGATTTATATGGATTTTCGACAGAGCAGGAGCTCGAGTGCTTTAAAGCGTTGATTTCGGTTTCCGGTGTGGGACCTAAAGCCGGAATTGCCATACTCTCAGAGCTTACACCGGAAAAGCTTGTAATTTGTATAGCTTCAGGTGACAATAAGGCCATTACAAGAGCGCAGGGGGTAGGACCAAAAATTGCACAGAGAATTGTACTTGAGCTTAAAGATAAGCTTGCTAAAGGTCTTGATTTATCGGTGAATACAATTGATGTGTCCGCGGTGAATTCCGCAAGCTCCTCTGGCAATCAAGCCGAAGCGGTGAGTGCTCTTACTATGTTAGGCTATACACAAAGCGAAGCGTCGGTTGCCGTTGCGAAAATCGATGAAAATTTATCGGTAGAGGAAATAATAAAACAGGCGTTAAAAATTCTCTCAAGGCAGGTATAATAAATGGATTTTGATAACGAAAACAGAATAATATCTCCGGACCTTGAGGAAACCGATAAGGATATTGAATTATCGCTTCGTCCGCACACTCTTAACGAGTATATCGGTCAGGAAAAAGCAAAAGAAAATCTGAAAATATATATTGAAGCAGCAAAAACTCGAGGCGACGTGCTCGATCATGTATTGCTTTACGGACCTCCCGGGCTCGGTAAAACAACGCTTGCAGGTATAATTGCCAACGAGATGGGTGTACAAATAAGAGTGACATCTGGTCCGGCAATAGAAAAACCGGGCGACCTTGCGGCTCTTCTTACAAACCTCGGCGACGGAGACGTTTTATTTATTGACGAAATACACCGTCTCTCAAAAAGCGTTGAGGAAGTGCTCTATCCCGCAATGGAAGATCATGCGCTTGATATTATTATCGGCAAAGGACCTTCGGCGCGCTCAATAAGACTTGATTTGCCGAGATTCACATTAGTCGGTGCCACAACGCGTGCAGGGCAGCTTACCGCTCCGTTGCGCGACAGATTCGGAGTAATATTGAGACTTGAAATGTACACGCCCGAACAGTTGTCTCTTATAGTAAAGAGAAGTGCGGGAATACTTGAAATACCCATAGACGAGGACGGAGCAAGAGAAATAGCGTCAAGATCAAGAGGCACTCCGCGTATTGCCAACCGTCTTTTAAAACGCGCCAGAGACTTTGCGGAAGTTATGGGTAACGGAGTTATAACAGGCGATACTGCTAAAATAGCACTCGGCAGAATGGAAATAGACGAATTGGGTCTTGACCTTATCGACCGACTTCTTTTGACTTCAATGATAAAAAATTATAACGGCGGACCTGTAGGTCTTGAAACAATCGCAGCAACCATAGGCGAAGAAGCGGTAACCATCGAAGATGTATACGAGCCTTACCTTATGCAGATAGGATTTCTTTCAAAGACACCGCGCGGCAGAGTTGTTACGGTAAAAGCTTATGAGCATTTAAAGCTGCCGATGAACGGTCAGCAAAAACTCGATATTTAATTATACGGATAGGAGAATGTAAAATGGGCAGATTATTTGGAACTGACGGCGCAAGAGGCGTTGCGAACAGTGAACTTACATGTGAATTATCAATGCAGATAGGAAGAGCCGCAGCAATGGTGCTTACGGAAAATCTTTCTCACAGGCCTAAAGTTATGATAGGTATGGATACAAGGGCTTCTTCGGAGATGCTCGAGGCTTCAATAGCGGCAGGTCTTTGCTCTGTCGGTGCGGACGTACTTCTTTTAGGTGTTGTGCCGACTCCGGCTGTTGCTTTTTTGGTTAAGGAATACGGGTACGATGCGGGTGTTATGATTTCCGCATCGCATAACCCATGTGAATATAACGGTATAAAAATTTTCCAGTCCACGGGTTATAAATTGCCGGATGAACTTGAAAACGAAATAGAGAGTATTATCCTTGATGACGCAAAGGTTCCGCCTGTTATGATTGGCGGAGATGTCGGAAGAATAACACGCTCCGATACGGCGGCAGATGACTATATTAAACATGTACTGTCTACTATTGACGTAAGATGTGAAAACCTTAAAATAGCCATAGACTGCGCAAATGGTTCTTCAAGCGTTTCCGCAAAACGTATATTTGAATCCCTCGGAGCGGATTGCATAATTATAAACGCCGAGCCCAACGGTGTAAACATAAATGCCGATTGCGGTTCGACGCATATGGACGGATTGAGAAAATGTGTAATCGATAATCACTGTGATCTCGGTTTTGCATTTGACGGCGACGCTGACAGAATGTTGGCTGTTGACAACGAAGGTAATGTTGTTGACGGCGATCAGGTTATTGCGCTCTGCGCCAAATATATGAAGTCCGTCGGTACTCTCAAAAAAGATACTGCGGTTGTGACCGTGATGAGTAATATGGGCTTTTTCAGATTTTGCGATGATAACGGTATGTATTGTGAAAAGACTAAAGTCGGCGACAGATATGTGCTTGAAAATATGCTCGAAAACGGATATTCAATAGGCGGCGAGCAGTCGGGCCATGTTATTTTCCTTGATTACGCTACAACCGGAGACGGTCAGGTTTCGGCGCTCCAGGTTTTAAAAGTAATTAAAAACACCGGCAAAACTCTCAAGGAGCTTGCAGGAGAAATGGAAATATTCCCGCAGGTTCTTATAAATGTTAAGGTGTCAAAATACGGCAGAGTCCGTTTCACAAGCGATATTGAAATAAAGAATGCTATTAAGCGTGCGGAAAATGAGCTTGGTAATGACGGGCGCGTGCTTGTCAGAGTTTCCGGTACGGAACCTCTTGTGCGCGTAATGCTTGAGGGCAAAGATAAGGCTAAAATACAGTCGCTCGGCGAAGCAATAGCCGATGTTGTAAGAGAAAGGTTAGTTTAGTTTAATGCGTTATTCATCCGCTTGGAAAGATTATGAGCTTATAGATTGCTCCTCCGGCGAGAGACTCGAAAGATGGGGCGATAAAATTCTGATAAGACCCGATCCGCAGGTTATTTGGAATACGCCTAAGGATATGCACCTTTGGAGCAGGGCAGACGCTGTGTATCACAGGTCAAACACTGGCGGCGGTCATTGGCAGGTTAACGGAGCACTTCCGCAAAGTTGGAAAATCGCTTATAAGGACCTTACGTTTAATGTGAAAACCATGGGCTTTAAGCATACGGGTATTTTTCCTGAGCAAGCCGTCAATTGGGATATGGTAAGTAAGCTTATTAAAGCCCAAAACAGAGAAGTAAAAGTACTTAATCTTTTTGCATATACAGGCGCTGCCACAGTGGCTGCATTAAAGGCAGGTGCTTCGGTGGTGCACGTTGATGCTTCCAAGGGAATGGTGCAGTGGGCAAAAGAAAACGCTGCCTCAAGTGCTGTTGCGGATAAATCCGTGCGCTGGATAGTTGACGATTGTATTAAATTCGTAAAGAGAGAAATACGTCGAGGTAATCGATATGACATTATCATAATGGATCCCCCGTCATACGGCAGAGGCCCCGGCGGAGAAGTCTGGAAACTTGAGAATGAAGTATACGGATTTGTGGATTTGTGTAAAGACGTATTGTCGGACGATCCTCTTTTGATGTTGATAAATTCATACACTACGGGGCTTTCACCGTCTGTTATGCAGTATATTTTAGGCTCCGCTGTAGCGAAAAAATTCGGCGGAACCGTATCAAGTGATGAAATAGGGTTGCCTGTAAAAAGTACAGGAATGGTGCTTCCGTGCGGAGCATCAGCTATTTGGACAAATAAAAAAACAGTTTAAGGATGGCAAGATGCAAAACGATAACATAATAGAATTTCAAAATGTGTCTTATCGATATGAGGCGGATGATGGCGAAGAAAAACTGCCGCTTGTTGTAAATAATATTAGTTTAAATTTTAAAAAAGGCGATTTTATCGCAATTCTCGGCCACAATGGGTCCGGTAAATCAACACTTGCCAAGCTTTCCAATTCGATTTTGATTCCGGAGAGTGGCAAGGTGCTCGTTAAAGGAATGGATACCGCAGACGAGGATTTGTCGTATGATATTAGGCGTACGGTAGGTGTAGTCTTTCAAAACCCGGATAACCAAATTGTGGCCACAATAGTCGAGGAGGATGTTGCGTTCGGGCCCGAAAACCTCGGAGTGCCTCCGGAGGAAATAAGAAAACGTGTAGACAATGCTTTAAAAGCTGTAGGTATGTATGAATACCGTGGCCATGAACCGCATAAGCTTTCAGGCGGGCAAAAACAACGAGTTGCCATAGCCGGAATAATAGCAATGCTGCCGGAGTGTATTGTTTTGGACGAGCCTACCGCAATGCTTGATCCGCGCGGCAGAAAAGAAGTAATGGATACTTGCATAAAGCTTAACAGAGAGATGGGTATGACCGTTGTGTTTATAACTCATTTTATGGAAGAAGCAGTTTTAGCCAACCGTGTTATTGTAATGGATGATGCAAAAATAATTTTGGACGGAACACCGAAACAGGTTTTTCATAATTCGGAGCTTCTCAAAAAAGTCGGTCTTGACGTTCCGGAGACGGCGAAGCTTGCAAATGACTTGCGGGAGAGCGGAGCTCCTCTTCCTGAAGATATACTTTCGGCTGATGAATTTTCTGATGAAATATTAAAACTACTTAGGAGAAAATAATGCCCATTTTAGAAACAAAAAACCTTTCATATGTTTATTCGGACGGAACGCCTTTTCGCGTAACTGCAATAAATAATGTAAATATATCTATTGAAAAAGGCGAATTTGTCGGCATAATAGGGCACACAGGTTCGGGAAAAAGTACATTGGTTCAGCATTTGAACGGGCTTTTAACGCCATCCTCGGGTGAGGTTTTGCTTGACGGGAAAAATATAAACGAATCAAAAATAACACGTAGACAGGCAAGATTTAAAGTAGGTCTGTGTTTCCAATATCCTGAATATCAATTATTCGAGAGTACCGTATATAAAGATATCTCTTTTGGACCAAAAAATATGGGATTGTCTGAAGATGAAATTGATAATCGTGTGAAAAAAGCCGCTGATTTTGTCGGATTAAAGTCGGATATGTTAAATAAGTCTCCTTTTGATTTGTCCGGCGGAGAAAAAAGACGTGTAGCCATAGCCGGTGTCATGGCTATGGAACCCGAAATTTTGATTCTTGATGAGCCGTCGGCGGGACTCGATCCGCGCGGCCGCGATATGATAGCTGAAATGATTTCAAGCTATCGCAAGACTACCGGAAGCACGGTTATAATTGTTTCTCACAGTATGGAAGATGTTGCGAAAAGTGCTGATAAGGTGCTCGTTATGAATAAATCCGAGGTTGAGATGTTCGGCACTGTAAACGAGGTATTCTCCAAGGTTGAGCGCCTTGCGGATATAGGACTTAATGTTCCGCAGTTAACACAAATATTTTTAAACTTAAAACATAACGGTATGGCTGTCCGTACAGATATATATACTATTAAAAACGCCGAGGCAGAGCTATTGCGCCTTTTGCGAGAGGAGGGCGTTTTATCGTGATTAAGGATATAACAATAGGACAGTTTTTTCCGGGTAATTCAGTTATCCACAAGCTTGATCCGAGAATAAAACTTGTTTTAACTTTCGTATATATTGTTATTGTTTTTCTGTGCAAAAACTTTGTTTCACTTGCTTCCATTGTAGTAGCGTTAACAGTGGTAATACTTTTATCTAAGATTTCACCGAAGCTGATTTGGAAAAGTGTAAAACCGATATTTATTATTATTGCTATTACGTCGCTTTTACAGATTTTCTACAATAAAGACGGAACTGTGCTTTTTACAATCGGTAAATTTTCGTTATATACCGGCGGGCTTTATATGGCTATTTTTACTACGGTACGAATTATATGTCTTGTTATAGCAAGCTCTATGCTTACTTACACTACGTCTCCCACTATGCTTACCGACGCTATGGAACGTCTGTTTTCGCCGCTAAAGGTTATTAAAATAAACGTTCACTCAATAGCTATGATGATGACGATAGCCTTAAGATTTATACCAACTCTCATTGACGAAGTTGATAAGATAATGTCAGCTCAAAAGGCGAGAGGTGCCGATATAGAGAGCGGCGGAATTATCAAGCGCGGAAAAGCACTTGTTCCCATATTCATACCCTTGTTTATAAATTCGTTCAGAAGGGCATATGAACTTGCGTTTGCAATGGAGTGCCGTTGCTACAGAGGCGGAGAGGGCAGAACAAGACTTAAGGTTATGCGTCTTGAGGGCAGAGATTATGTGGCGGTTGCCGTTATTATTTTGCTTACCGCCGGAATTATAGTTGCAAATAAATTTCTCCCTGCCGTTATCTGATTTAGTTTAGCTTCCGAAAGGAATGTTTTTCTCAATGAGAAATATTTTAATTACATTGATGTTTGACGGAGCCGACTTTCACGGTTGGCAGGTACAAGATAATGCCGTTACTATTCAGCAGACATTACAGAACACAATTGAAAAAATACTCGGCAAAAGAGAGAACATCATAGGCTGCAGCAGAACTGACAGCGGTGTTCACGCAAATATGTTTTGTTGTAATATGAGAACCGATTCGGATATCTCTCCGGAAAAACTGAAAAAGGCGCTGAATGCATTACTTCCATCGAGTATATCCGTTAAGAACTGCGGTGAAGTACCGTACTCTTTCCATGCCAGGTATGACTGTACATCAAAAGAATATAAATATTTGATTTTAAACAGTGATTACAGAAATCCGTTTTTGTTTAAGCGTGCGCTGTATTATCCGTATTATATTGATACGGATATGCTGAATAGTGAAGCTCAGGATTTTATCGGTACGCATGACTTTTCAGCTTTTTGTGCCGCAGGAAGCAGCGTTGAAGATAAAATACGCACTGTTAAAAATGCTTCTGTAATCAGAAATAATGAAATCATTGAGGTTACTTTTGAGGCTGATGGCTTTCTCTATAATATGGTGAGAATAATGGTAGGAACTCTTCTTGATATAAATCGCGGGAAAATAGTACCCGGCAGTATTCCGCAAATAATAGAAAGTAAAGACAGAAACCAAGCCGGAGCCACGGCGGCACCGGAAGGGCTTTATCTTAATCGTGTAAATTACGACTGAACACGAGGTGCATTATGAAAGACGGCGAAAGAAAAGCGTCTGCAAGAAAAAAAAGCAAGGGACAGGAGCATATAGTCAAACTGATAAAATCTGTTTCGACTGTGTTGGTAATACTGATTTTGCTGTTTATTATGGCTGATAAATTCGGTAATATCACTTTTTCTTCGGTTGGCGACTATATATCGTCCGCAGTTTCGGGGACAAAACGCGGAGACGGTTACCCGTATTTATTTGACAGCTTGCAGGTGAAAGACGTTAAAGCGATAGGCTCAGATCTTATACTCATCAATGATTCTTCGACTGTGGTGCTTGATTCTACAGCTCGTAAGGTAAGTGAAATACAGCATACATATTCGTCCCCTTTGTGTTATGAGAACTCGGGTAGAGTTTTGCTTGCCGATATCGGAGGCAATGCATTTAAAATTATGTCCAAGACCAAAACTCTTTACGAGGGGACAACAGATAAGAAAATAATATCGGCTGCAATAGGTAAAAACGGTACTGCGGCAATTGCTACGCGCGGAACAAATTCACAGTCGGATTTAACCGTTTATAATAAAAATCAAAGAGTGATATTCAGTTGGAAGTGTGCAAAAGAAAATATTGTAGCAATTGACATATCGGATAACGGTAAGCTTGCTGCAGTATCCGTTGTCGGTGCTGAGAACGGAGAGCTTTATTCGAGAGTACTTATTTTTGATTTTTCATACGAAGAGGCAGTAAGCGAATTTGATTTTGGTTCTGATATAATCTCAGGAGTGAACTTCTTAAAAGGAGATACACTTCTTATAACCGGCGAGAATGTTTTTTCTATAGTGAAAAATAAGACAGACAAGCAAGACGAGGATCTTTCTTTAAATTCTCTTTCGCGTATTTCCGTTTCGGATAACAATGTGGTTGCGGCTGTGCTCTCAAAATACGGCAGTTCTTCAGCCAAAATTTTAAATGTGTATAACAGAAATGGGGAAAAGCTGTTTACTGTTGATATAACGAGTGCCGTTAAATCGGTTTCGTGTGATAATCAACGAGTGAGTGTGTTGACTGATTCGGAATTGATTTGTTTTGATATGAAGGGAAACGAAGTCAGCAGACATTCGGTTGAAAGTGATGGTATACGCTGTTTTTCTGACGGTACTTATACGTATGTATATTCTACGTCTAAGATTTCCGCATATAGTACAAACAGCAATTCCGAGGATGACACGGCAACAGTCACTAACGATAGTTAACATTTTGTTAATTTGTCTTTTGGGCTGTTGTATGGTAGTATAATATTTGTTACGGCGGTGATAATTTGGGCATTTATATAGATATGGCACTTTTAGCAATTATGTTGATTTTTCTTATTGTTTCGGCAAAAAGAGGCTTCTTGATTACTCTTTTGGAGGTGCTTGTTTTTGCGATTGCCGTTATTTCAGCCGCAAATTTGTGCAAGCCCGCGGCGAATAGTATTTATGACACTTTTATAGGCCCTAATATCACCGAAAAAGTATCTGCATCTCTTTCGGAAAACTCTGATATTATGTCATCTGCCGGCAAAGCATCTGCTGTGGTAGATAATTTACCGAAGATTATAAAGAATTATATCTTACGAACAGATCCTGATGAAAACAACATTACGAGCGAAATATTGAACGGGGATTTTTCCGGCACCGACGCTGCTGAAAAATTGAGCAGTGATATTGCAAAACCGATAGCGGTAACGGTACTGTCGCCTGTTATTTTTCTGCTTTTGAGCATTGTTTTGTCTTTGCTTTTAAGTGTAGTGGCAAAATGGCTCAATAAAATATGCAAGTTGCCCCTTATAGGGACTGCAAATACTGTTTTAGGAGGTGCTTTCGGAATACTTAAAGGGCTTATCGCGGTATATTTTATCGGTATTATTCTGTTGCTTTTATCCGCGAACAGCAAGCAAAATACTTCTTTTTATGAAGCTGTAAATAATTCTGCTATTATTACAATTATACAGAACCACAGTGTTGTACCCATCGGGTGAGATACTACATAATTAAGTATTAAAATAACAATTTAAGGGGTAAACTTATGAAAGAAAATTTAAAAAGACTGTTTACAGGCTGTCTTACCGTTCCAAATCTTTTGTCACTTATCAGAATAATATTAATTCCCGTATTCGGGGTGTTATTTTATCATGACCATGTATTGGCAGCGGTAATAGTTTTGGCAGTGTCAGGACTTACAGATTTGTTCGACGGTAAGATTGCCCGTCGCTTTAATCAGGTCAGTGAGCTTGGAAAAATACTTGATCCCATAGCAGATAAGCTGACACAGATGACTATAGCTGTTGTGCTTTTCCTTGAGTTTAATAAATCAACCAATCCTACTATGAAATGGTTCAAATGGGTATTTCTTTTCTTTATTGCAAAAGAATTGCTTATGGTGCTTGTCGGTGCAATTATGATAGGCATCGGTCTTCGCCCGAGTGCAGCGGTAATGTGGGGCAAGGTTGCGACAACGGCATTTTACGGTGTTATGATTCTTGTTATTGCATTCGGACCGGAAGTCGGAGCTCTCAGAGCGTATTTTACGCTTCCTGATCCTGTTATGATAGCTCTTGTAATAATTGCCGCTCTTTTGACATTTGCCGCTCTTCTCAGTTATGTACCCAATACCATGCAGCAATTTAAAGAGAAAAAATTAAAAAAGCAAACTAAGAAAGAGGATTAACAATCAGATGAACAAAAATATGCTGTGCAGCAGATGCCATAAAAATCCTGCTGTATTTTTCATCTCAAAAATAGACGGCGACAAAACCACCAATGAGGGCCTTTGTATAAAATGTGCTATGGAGCTGAATATCGGTCCCGTAAAGCAAATAATGGACCAAATGGGTATCTCGGAAGATGAGATGAACGACGTTGCTGAGCAGATGAATCAGATGATGGAAAATCCGGACGGTATTGAAGGGTTTCAACCCGGCGGTGCTTTGCCGTTATCATTTTTACAAGGAATGTTTCCGGAGAAAAGCGATGATACCGAAGACGGTTCCGACGGCTCAGAGCCGGAAGATACATCAAACGATAGTGATAATACAAAAGGCAAAAAGAGGAAAGGTACAAAAAACAAGAAAAGAAAGTATTTGAATCTTTATTGTACCGATCTTACGGAACGCGCAAGAGAGGGTAAGCTTGATAGAATTATCGGCAGAGATAAGGAAATTTACAGAACGATTCAAATACTGTGCCGCAGAACAAAGAACAACCCTTGTCTTATAGGTGAACCCGGTGTCGGTAAGACTGCCATTGCCGAAGGGCTCGCTCTTAAAATTGCAGCAGGCGATGTTCCTGCAAAAATAGCCGACAAGGAAATTCATTTGTTAGACCTTACCGCGTTAGTTGCCGGAACACAATTCCGCGGTCAGTTTGAGAGCCGTATTAAAGGACTTATAGAGGAGGTTAAAAACGAGGGTAATATTATCCTCTTTATCGATGAGGTTCACAATCTTGTCGGAACAGGCGACAGCGAAGGAACAATGAATGCCGCTAATATTTTAAAGCCTGCTCTTTCACGTGGCGAAATACAGGTCATTGGTGCAACAACCTTTAATGAGTACCGTAACAATATCGAAAAAGATGCAGCGTTGGAACGCCGTTTTCAGCCTGTTAAGGTAGAAGAACCGTCAATCAACGATACGTATGATATGCTCCTTGGAATTAAGAAGTATTACGAGGATTATCATAAGGTGAAAATCTCTGATGATTTGGTTTATCGAGCCGTTACTTTGTCCGAAAGATATATCACCGACAGATTTTTGCCGGATAAAGCCATAGATTTGCTTGACGAAGCTTGCACTTGTGCGAACCTTAGAAACAAGGCTATAAGTGACTATGAGTTATTCCTTAAAAAGCGTGATGAATTAAAGAGCGAAGAGGAAGAGCTTACGTCTAAGGCAGAAACAACCACAGAGGATGCCGAACGTGATAAGGTGTATAAGGACTTGGCAACGGTTAAAACCGAATTACTGTCGTATGACGGAAAAGAAGACGAATTAAAAGAAAAAGCCTCTCACAACGATGTAAAAGAGGAAGACTTGGCAAAGGTTATAAATCTTTGGACAGGTATTCCCGTTACCAAAGTTATGGAGGGCGACATAAAGCGCCTTGCCGGGCTTGAGGATAGACTTAAAGCACATCTCATCGGTCAGGATGAGGCAGTGGACCTTGTTGTTGCGGCTATTAAGCGCAACAGGGTGCAATTATCCGTCCAGAGAAGACCCGCTTCGTTTATTTTTGTCGGTCCTACCGGTGTCGGAAAGACAGAACTTGTTAAGCTGCTCTCGAAAGAACTTTTTGACACGCCTGAAACTCTTATCAGGCTTGATATGTCAGAGTTTATGGAAAAGCATTCCGTATCAAGACTTATCGGATCTCCTCCGGGATATGTGGGATACGACGAGGCAGGTCAGTTAACCGAAAAGGTCAGAAGAAAGCCGTATTCCATTATTCTGTTTGATGAGATTGAAAAAGCTCATCCTGATGTTATGAATATACTTTTGCAAATCCTTGACGAAGGAAAGACAAATGACGCTCACGGAAGAACCGTCAGCTTTGCAAATACCGTTATTATTATGACCTCCAATGCCGGAAGCGAAAGAAGAGAAAGTGCACTCGGCTTTGCTAAAGCTCCGTCAGATATAAAAAAAGAAAATGCCATTAAGGGGCTTAGAGAATTTTTAAGGCCGGAATTTATTGGCAGAGTTGACGAAATAGTTGTATTTAATGAGTTGACTGAGGATAACTATAAAGATATTGCGAAGCTGATGCTTTCGGAGCTTTCCGACTCTCTAAAGGAAAAAAGTATATCGTTCGGGTACAGCGACGATGTTCCGGCTCTTTTGGTTTCAAAAATGGATGGTACCGTAAGAGGTGCAAGAGATCTCAGAAATGTTATTCGACGTAATGTTGAGGATAAAATATCTAATTATTTAGTTGACAATTATGATAAACCGTTGAAGGCTATTAACTTGTCTGCAGACGGTGATGAGGTTATCCTCGAAACAAAATAATAAAAAATAAGTGGCAGGTGGCAGCCTGCCGCTTATTTAAACGGATGTGGTAAAATGAAACTTATGATAGCCTCCGACATACACGGCTCGGCGATGTATTGCAAAAATTTAATGGAAGCGTTTGACCGCGAAAAGGCTGACCGTCTTCTTTTGCTCGGCGATATTTTATATCACGGACCGAGAAACGATTTGCCGGAAGAGTATGCACCGAAAAAGGTGATTTCTATGCTTAACGATGTGAGAGACAGGCTTTTTTGTGTGCGCGGCAACTGCGATACCGAAGTAGACCAAATGGTTCTTAACTTTCCGATACTTGCCGATTACTGTATAATACCGGTAGGCGATAGGCTTATTTATGCAACTCACGGTCATAATTTTAATTTGAATAACCTTCCGCCGCTTTGCGGAGGAGATATTTTGCTCCACGGACACACTCATATTCCAGCATGGGAAGAATTCGGAGAAAATAATCTTTATTTAAATCCCGGTTCGGTTTCAATTCCGAAAGAAAACAGTGCTCACGGATATATGCTTCTTGAAAATGAAGAGTTTATTTGGAAAACACTTGACGGAGAAGAATACCACAGTTTAAAAATATAAATAATTTAGATGATTACTTAAAATCCGCAGAGCCTTGGCTCTGCGGATTCCTTTTTATACTATTGTGCCTTTATCAATATTAAACTTAAAGGTGTGTTCAATACCATCCTGTGTGTATACGAATTTCATTATTCGTTTGTTCTCATTTAAAAACTCGGCGCTTTTAACATCGATTTTGCTCTTTTTAAATGTGTCGAGAAGTACTGACATTTGCTCATCGCTATATTTCCCGACATTATCAGATGTAAATAAAACGCTGCCGAAAACCTTGTTTACAGTTGCTATTATCTTGCGCTGCTCAAACGTGCAATGGATGTTTTCATCTCTCAAGAGGAAAACGTCCGGGTCGTTGAGAAATGCTCTGCCGTCAAGCTGTCGGCGGAATATGGAATTGCCGAGGGTGTGGTACGTTGAGATGAATTCTCTGTTAGAAAAGAACGGAACTTTCCATCTAAGCCCCATATCCGCACCGATACGGCAATAATCTACTTTGCCGAATGCCGGCATCAAAGGAACGCCGCAACCGAGTATCATTTTTTCGCCGACACATTTGCGTAGAAAATCCATAGCCTCACACATAAGCTGGCCGCGGCTTTTGCCGTGATTCGGTATTATTGCGGCAGCATATAAAAAGTCAAGCTTAACTAAATCAAACCCCCAATCATTCAGAATGACATCAAAAAAGTGTTTGATGTAGTTTTTAACCTCCGGAACTTCAATGTCCAGGGCGTAAAAGCCTCCCCAGTTAATTCCGCAAGTTACCGGATGACCGTTTTTCTTGCGAATGAGCCAATCGTGGTGCTGCGTAGCGGTTTTGGAAGTGAACTCTGCGCCGAAAGGAGCCAGCCAAAGGCCTGCAAGCATTCCTTTTGAATGAATCTTGTCGGCAACAGATTTCATACCGTTAGGGAATTTCTTATTGTCTATAGTGAGCCAATCACCGGTTGCCGATTGATATCCGTCGTCTATCTGAAATATATCAATATCGGATTTCACCTTGGATAACGCCTCGAGGTCGTCAGATACTATTTTTTCATTAATTTTGCTGTAATAGTTATACCACGTGGTATATCCGTTTTTGGGGGCCACAGAAGGCTTGGGTATATTAAGCTCGTCAAACCAACTATCGAAAACGGAATCCTCGTCGCCCACATATTCTGCGAAATTTAAAACTTCATATTCACCGTCAACAATTACTCCTTCAAGGTCTTTTTGTACGGTTATCATATTGCTGTTGAAATCGGCGGTAAATATTGTATATCCGGTTCTCTCAGTCAATGAGGCGAAAAGATCGTATTCTTCACCGTTCCTTACATACATATAAGAAAAACCCTGAAAGACGCCGCGTCGACTTACATTGTCATCGAATGTATAAGCTCCCGCCGCTCCGAGGAGGGTGCGCCTGTAAGCAAAACTTATAGGTCCAAATGTGTGTGACTGTCTCTCATCTTTAAACATTTCACGACATTCAGTCCAAGACTGATACCCATTGGCAAAAACTCTGCTGTCAGCTTTGAAGTTGTATGGAATGCTTGCTGTCAGATTTAAAATTTCCAATGGGACAAAAGCTGCCATTTTAAGTGAAATATGGCTTTTGGTTGCTTTATAAGTAATTTTGAAATGTTCGGTTTCAAAAAGATTGGTGGAAAAAACAGCTTTTCCTACCTTATATTCCAAATTGAGCTTGAATTTTTCCATGGGTTCCTCCTTTGTGTTCCGTGAGAATTTTAGTTGTCTCGCTCGGCTTATGCTAAACCTTTTTTATTATAGCATAACAAAAAATAATATTCATCATTTTTTTAATTTGTTTGACGAGGAAAAGTCCTTGTGTTAAAATCAATAAAAAGCTATCGGAGATGAGCAACATTGGATATTCACGAAAAATACGAGTATTGGCTGACGTTTGATGACAATACCAAAAATGAACTGGAATCAATAACAGATAAAAAAGAGATTGAGGATAGATTCTATAAGGATTTGGAATTTGGTACCGGTGGCTTGAGAGGCATTATGGGAGCAGGTGCCAACAGAATGAACAAGTATACTGTCGGCAAAGCTACAAAAGGTCTTTGTGAGTATTTAAAAAACGAGTTTGCAGGAGAAAAAAGCGTTGTTATTGCTTATGATTCACGCAATAATTCGAAGGCTTTTGCGGAATGCGCCGCAGAGGTTCTGTGCTATAACGGGATTAAGACCTTTCTTTTTGAGGAGATTATGCCCACTCCCGTACTTTCTTTTTCAGTAAGATACTTAAATTGTAATGCCGGAATAGTTATTACCGCAAGTCATAATCCGAAAGAATACAACGGTTATAAAGTGTATGATGAATACGGTTGTCAGCTTGTTCCGCAATATGCCGATAAGGTTATATCGTATATCAACAATGTTAAAGATATAAAGTCCGTAAAGCATATGAATTTAAATATGGCATTGTCAAACGGTTATTTGACCTATATAGGAGATGAAGTGCTTAACAGCTATATTTCGGAAGTTGAAAAAATGGCTGTTTACAAAGAAGCGTCCGACTTAAAGATAGTTTATACCCCTTTGCACGGAACAGGCAATATTCCCGTCAGGAAAGTATTGTCCGATATGTCGTTTGACGTCTCCGTTGTCAAGGAGCAGGCTGTTGCCGACGGTAATTTCACAACAGTCAGATCACCGAATCCGGAAGAGAAGGATGCGCTTAATATGGCACTTGAACAGGCCAAAAGAGCAAATGCCGATTTGGTTATAGGAACCGATCCGGATTGTGATCGAGTTGGTGTAGGTGTTTTACATAACGGGGAATATACTTTGCTTACCGGCAATCAAACCGGAGCATTGCTTGTGGATTTTTATCTCAAATTTAAGAAACAAAGCTTAAATCCGAAGTCAACACTTGTTAAAACGATTGTTACAAATGATTTGGGTGCGGAAATTGCACGGAAAAACGGCTTGAATGTTGTTGAGACTTTGACCGGATTTAAATATATCGGTGATCAGATTACCAAGTATGAAAAAACAGGCGAGAACGAGTTCTTGATAGGGTATGAAGAGAGCTATGGCTATCTCGTCGGAACATATGCGCGAGACAAAGATGCGGTTATCGCTTCAATGCTAATATGCGAGATGGCGGCATATTATAAGAAAAATAAAATGACGTTGGTAGACGCTTTAAATGTTCTTTATTCGGAATACGGGTTTTATCTTGATGCACTTGATTCTTTTGTTCTAAAAGGGAAAGACGGTGCTTCGCGTATAAAGAATATTATGTCTTATTTCAGGGCTAATAAAGCAACCGTTTTTCCAAACATTACAGATGTTAAGGACTATAGTACGGGCATCGGCGATTTACCGAAATCAAATGTTTTAAAGTTTTTCCTTAAAGGCGGTTCTTGGATTGCCGTCAGACCATCGGGAACCGAGCCGAAATTAAAAATGTATTATTCCGTAAGGGGTATTGACTCTTCATCGTGCGAGCGTTCGCTTCAGAATATCCGAACAATTATAAACGGAATAATGGGTATGGATATTGAAACATATATAAAAAAAATAATAAGGCCTAAAATTCAGGGCGACGGCGGTGAGGTTGAATTTGAGTCATTGTCTGAGGACGGGACGTTAACTTTGATTTTCAGAGGAGAATGTTCCAAATGCCTTATCTTGAACAGATGCGTTGACTGGATAGCGGAGGAAGTGCTGAAAAATACAAGTAAACTTGTAAAAATAAAGGCAATTCGTAAAAAACCGTATTTTTGGGATAACTGAGAGGAGTAATTATGGCACATATTAAAGTCGTCAGGCGCAGTATGCGTCCCGAAGAATGGAATGATCTCAGATTCGGTTGGCTCAAAAGATATATTATAAATGACAAATTACCGATAGATAATATAGTTATTAAAGATGCCCGTCAGGTTACGGAAAACAACTATGAGTTTTATTCCGACGAATTCAGACCGCTGAAAAAAGGAGACTTGTATTTTACTCCGGACGGCACAGCATTTATAAAAGCAGAAACGGAAGTGCCCGACAGTTTAAAAAACAAAGAACTTTGGCTTTACCTCAAAACGGCTGCCGAAATTATCGTCAAGGCTAACGGTAAGTTCGTTGGAGGTATAGACCCAAACCGAGACAGAGTGCTTCTTACCCCGTATATTGGTACTCCGGATAAAATTAAATTTGAAATGCAGGGATACAACCGTTCCAAACCCGACGATGAAAGAAATCCGGAGTCGTTAGCGGTTCGCGGTTGCAGGCAGATTTTTAACGGCGCGTACCTCGTAACGATTGACCGTGATGTACAAAGCCTTGTATACGATATTGAAACACTTTTGGACATAGCAAAATCGGAATTGTTCAACGAGGACTATCGAAAATTTGTAAATACCGAGCTGAACAATGCGCTTAATCTGATTGATTTTGACACGGACAGCAGACCTACAGGGATAAAAGAAGCAAAAAAATATGTCAATGATGTCATTTTTGCAAATAGAGACTATAAGGGTAGCGGTGATGTTGCACTTGTAGCACATTCACATCTTGATATAGCGTATTATTGGCGCAGAATTCATGCTGTTCAAAAGAATTTGCGCACTGTTTTGATACAGCTTCGCCTTATGGACAGATACCCCGAATTTAAATATACGCATACTCAGGCATATACTTATGAATCCTTAAAGCAGTATTATCCCGAAGTCTTTGAAGAACTCAAAAAAAGAGTTAAAGAAGGAAGATTTGAACCCGTAGGAGCTATGTATATCGAGCCTGATTGTAATATTCCGTCAGCCGAGAGCTTAATAAGGCAGTGCTTTTACGGGCAACTGTTTTTCAGGGAGAATTTCGGAAAAACCATAAACAATTGTTGGCTGCCTGATGTTTTCGGTAACAGTTGGATACTTCCTCAAATACTGAAAAAATGCGGAGTGGACTATTTTGTCTCTAATAAAATGTCCACTTGGAACGATACTAACCGTTTTCCTCACAATAATTTTATATGGAAAGGAATAGACGGCAGCGAAGTATATGCATGCGTTCCGCCCACACATTTTATTACTTGGAATATGCCGAGCCAAATACAGGAAAATTGGGAGGCGTATCAGGATAAAAATTCAGGCGGACAAACAATGTCTATGTTTGGCTACGGCGACGGCGGAAGCGGTGTTACCGAAGAAATGCTTGAGGTTATGAGGCGTTTTGATAAAATTTCCGTTATGCCTAAAACAAAGCATATGGGTGGAGCCGAATTTTTGGAAAAAAATCTTAAAGGCAATACTTCACTCGCTAAGTGGGACGGTGAACTGTACCTTGAAATGCACAGGGGGACATTCACAACAAAGGCGAACTTAAAAAAATTAAACAGAAGGCTTGAGTATAAAATACGCGAGGCGGAAATCATTTCTACGTTGCGTGCAATGTCGGGCTTTGATTATCCCGGAGAAAAACTCAAGGAATGCTATAAAAAGCTTCTTATCAATCAATTTCACGATATTTTACCCGGCAGCCATATAAACCCTGTTTATAATGACGCCTTGGCAGATTATGTATACGTTGATAAAACTCTGAGCGGAATTATCGGCTACGGCGAAGCTTATTTTAATTCGCTTAACTTTAAGCGTAAAGAATTGACTTTCTTTGAAGATGAGGACGGAAGCGAGACGAGATTCGGAAAAAAGGGCTTTTGGACCGTGCCCAATATAGCTCCTCTTGACTGTACAGTTATTGAAAAGCCTGACGAAGAATTCAGCGACGAATGGTGTATTGTTAACGGTAATTCGGCAGAAACACCGTTTTATAAAATCAAATTTGCTTCTGACGGTTCTATCTCCGGGCTGTATGATAAGAAACTTGACAGGGAATGGGTAAACGGAGTATTTAATCGCCTTGAAATATATGAGGATAATCCGGGTGTATATGATGCATGGGATATTTTACCGAATTATACCGATAAAATAATTCCTCTAAAGGTAGTTTCACCGCTGAAGCTTACGGAAAAAAGCGGAGAGGCTTGTTCCTTTAGAGTAACACTCGGCACCGAAAACAGCAAATGGGAGAGAATAATCAGGATATTCAGACGTTCTCCAAAAATCGAAGTCGAAAACAATGTTGATTGGCACGAAAAACATAAGCTCGCTAAGGTACTGTTTTCTCCGAATGTTTTAAGCCGTGAGGTCCTTTGTGATACCGGTGCGGGATTTATTGCGCGTGAAACTCACAAAAACACATCTTGGCAAAGTGCCCGCTTTGAATGTTGCCATCACAAATGGTTTGATGTTTCGGAAACTGACGGCGGTATAGCTGTGATAAACGACTCAAAATACGGAATAGGTATTTCGGAAAACACTTTATCGCTTAGCTTGCTTCGCGCTACCGAGCGACCTGACCCTGAAAGCGACATAGGCAAGCACAGCTTCGCTTACCTTATTTATCCGCATTCCGGTTCGGCGGTTGACGCTCATATAAATGACATCGCATTTGAATTTAATATCCCGCTGACAAGGGCTGATGTTTCATGCCAAAATACATTTGACGGAATGTTCTTGCAGGCGATGAAACTTTCAGAAGACGGCGAAATGGTTGTTGTGCGTTTATCCGAACAGAACGGCAGACGCGGCAAAATGAAATTCCCACAGCAGGTTTATGTCCTTAATATGCTCGAAGATAAACTGTATTTGACAGATGAAATTGATTATAAGCCGTTTGAAATTATCACCATAGGCATATTAAGATGATAATTATTTAGAAGCAACATTGTATATGAGTAAACAGCCGCCTTATGGCGGCTGTTTTGATGTAAAAGCTTTAATTTGATATTGATATTTTATATGCAATTTCTTCAAGCTGCTCAATGCTCTCAAGGAGTCCTACGCTTTGGCGGTATTCGGCGGCATTTCTTATGCCTTTTATGTACCATGCGGCGTGTTTACGGGCTTCCTTTATGCCGATTTTTTCGCCCTTATATTCGCATATTTTTTTTACATGATTTACCATAACGCGCATGCGTTCTGAAACGGGCGGCTCCGGTAAAATTCTGCCATCTGTCATATAAGCGTTTATTTGTGCGAAAACCCACGGTCTGCCGAGAGCACCTCTGCCGACCATCAGCAAGTCGCAGTTCGTTTTTTCAAACATAAGCGCAGCACTTTGACCGTCTGTAATGTCACCATTGCCTATTACAGGTATTGAAACGGCATTCTTTACTTCGCGAATTGCTTCCGTATCAACGGGGGGAGCATACATTTGTGCGCGCGTTCTTCCGTGTACTGTTATTGCGACCGCACCGTTTTTCTCAATCGTTGTTGCCGTTTTAACAGCATTTTTCGTTTCGTTATCCCAACCGATTCTGATTTTAGCGGTTATTGGTTTATCTGTAACAGAGTAGGCACTTTTCAGTATTTCTCCGATTACATCAGGCGTTTTCAAAAGAGCCGAGCCGGAGCCGTTACCGGCTATTTTAGGTGCGGGACATCCGAAGTTAAAATCAATAAAATCCGGATTTTCGGTTTCAGCCGATTTCACCGCTTTTTCTATAACTTCCGGTGAATTTCCGAATAATTGTATACCTGTCGGGCGTTCACCGTTTGTTATATGCATAAGCTCGTATGATTTTTTGTCGCCCATGGAAAGTGCTTTGGCACTTATCATTTCGCTCTCTGTAAAAGCGGCACCGTAACCTCTGCAAATTTCTCTGAATGCTCTGTCGGCAACGCCTGCCATAGGTGCCAACGCCGCAAATCCATCTATGTGTAAATTTCCGATATTCATAATAACAGCTTTCAATAGTTTTTTATAAAGTATATCACATACTAAAAATATTAACAACTTAAAAATATAGTGCATTCGTATGTGTTTTATGATACAATATATTGAAAATTTATTAGGAGAATGACAAATGAAACTGCTGGTTTTGGACGGGAACAGTATTATTAACCGTGCTTTTTACGGTATAAAGCTTCTGACAACCAAGGATGGTAGATATACCAATGCCATTTATGGATTTATGAATATATTTTATAAGCTGTGCGACGAGCTTCATCCTGACAGCGTTGCGTTCGCTTTCGATTTAAAGGCACCCACATTCAGGCACAAAATGTATGATGAGTATAAGGCGGGACGTAAGCCCATGCCTCCAGAACTTGCGGAACAGATGCCGGTCCTTAAAGACCTGCTCAGGGCGCTCGGATATAAGATAGTAACAAAAGAGGGGTATGAGGCAGACGATATTCTCGGTACTCTTGCTTTTTCCTGTAAGGAAGGCGATGAATGTTATATTGCCACCGGAGACCGTGACAGCTTACAGCTTGTCGGAGATAATGTAAAGGTATTGCTTGCGTCAACGAAAATGGGCAGACCTGAGACCAATATTTATGATGTTAAAAGAATTAAAGATGATTACGGTGTTACTCCTCATCAATTGATAGACATTAAGGCTCTTATGGGTGACAGCTCCGATAATATTCCGGGAGTATCGGGCGTTGGGCAAAAAACAGCTCAGAGTCTCATTTCCGAGCTTGGCTCAATACAAAATATTTATGATAACATTGATACTATTGACATAAGGGAAACTTTACGCAATAAGTTAAAAAACGATAAAGACTCGGCTTTTATGAGCTACAAGCTCGGCGAGATTTGCAAAAGTGTTCCGATTGAGACCGATTACTCTTTTTATGTTCCGGACGAAGGTGACAAGGGTGAGGCTTTGTCTATTTTGCGTTCTCTTGAAATGTATAAGCTGATAGACAAAATCGGCTTAAATACCGTCACGTATGACGCTAAGCCGGAAAATACGACTGTAAAGGAATATAAAAGGGTAAACAGCTTAAATGCCTTTTTGTTAAAAGCGAATAAGCTTTACTTTGTATACTCTGTTAAAGACGGTAGATTTGAAAGTCTTGCCGCTTGCAACGGCGATGACATATGTGAAGTAAATACCGAGAATGACAGCGAAGTCGAAGCTTTTATAAACATTCTCGAGGATGAAAATACAGAGAAATATACTTTTAATATAAAGCCGCTGTATGCGTATGCATTTTCTCACGGATTTGAGATTAAAAATGTAAAAATGGATTTAATGCTCGCGGCGTATTTGCTTAATCCGTCGGCTAAGGATTATGACATTGAAAAATTGGCGGCAGAGTACAATGTGTACTATGAAGCTGATGGTGGCTTTTCGGCACTTTCCGAAACCGTATATCCTCTTACGGTGAAGCTTTCGGCTTTGTTGGAGGAACGGGACCAAACGGAACTTTTAAGCAATATTGAATTGCCGTTGGCAGAGGTTCTTGCCTCCATGGAAAAAATCGGTGTAAAAGTAGATAAAAGCGGCATTGAAGCTTTCGGAGATATGCTCGGTGAGAGAATAAAAGGGCTGCAAAGCCGCATATATGAACTTGCAGGTGAAGAATTTAATATAAATTCTCCGAAACAGCTCGGAGAAATCCTTTTCGTTAAGCTTGCCATACCGACTAAAAAGAAAACAAAAAGCGGATTTTCCACAAATGCCGAAGTTTTGGAAAAGCTTGCCGATGAATATGAAATAGTTAAGTTTATTTTAGAGTATAGAACCTACACAAAGCTGAAGTCTACTTATTGTGACGGTTTGCTCAAAGAAATAGCCGCCGACGGACGAATTCACTCGACATTTAATCAGACCGAGACAAGAACCGGTCGTATTTCGTCTACCGAACCGAACCTTCAGAATATTCCCGTCAGGACAGAACTGGGCAGAGAAATGCGAAAGTTCTTCATTGCTGATGACGGCAAAGTGCTTGTCGATGCGGATTATTCGCAGATAGAGTTAAGGGTTCTCTCTGATATAGCCGATGACAAAGCTATGATTGACGCTTTTAATAACGGTGATGATATTCACGCTATTACAGCGTCGCAGGTATTTAAAATGCCTTTGCAAATGGTGACGCCGCTTATGAGAAGTCGTGCCAAAGCGGTCAATTTCGGGATAGTATATGGCATAGGTGCGTTCTCTTTGGCAAAGGATATCGGCGTCAGTAGAGCCGAAGCAGACAGATATATTAAGGATTATCTACACCATTACTCCGGCGTTGACAGATATATGAACGAAGTGGTTGAAGAAGCAAAGAAAAACGGTTATGTCAAAACTTTGTTTGGAAGACGCAGATATCTTCCTGAGTTGTCTTCCTCAAACGGTATGTTGAGAGCGTTTGGAGAGAGGGTGGCAAGGAATATGCCGATACAGGGAACGGCTGCCGATATTATTAAAATTGCCATGATAAGGGTATATACAAGGCTTAAAGAAGAAAATCTCAATGCTCGTCTGATATTGCAGATTCACGATGAACTTATAGTAGAGGCACCGGAGAATGAAAAAACAAAAGCCGAGCTGATTGTTAAGGAAGAAATGGAAAACGCATGTAAAATGAAAGTTTTGCTTAAAAGCGACGCACATTCGGGAGAGAGTTGGTATGATGCTAAAGCATGATGATGTTTTGTCATTTCATTCTATGACGGATAAAGATGTGATGTCGGTGTATGAGCTTGAAAGAGAGTGCTTTAGCGTGCCGTGGAGTATAAAATCAATTTCCGAAGAACTCCAAAATGCAAATGCGCGATTTCTTTTAGCTGAAATAAACGGAGAAACGGCGGGATATGTCGGTTCATATTTTGTTTCCGGCGAAGTGTATATAACCAATGTTGCCGTAAAAAACAAATACAGGAGAAAGGGTGTAGCTGTGGGTTTGCTCGCGGAGCTTATCGATTTGGCAAAAGAGGCCGAATCCGAATTTGTTTCTCTTGAAGTCAGGTGTTCAAATACACCGGCAATATCGCTCTACGGTAAGCTGGGTTTTGAGAAAATAGGTATTAGGAAAAACTTTTACGAAAATCCGCGTGAAGATGCGTTGATAATGACAAAATATTTATAAGAAACAACTGAACGACAGTCTTTTTAATGGAATGTGGTGGTTTAATGTTAATTCTCGGAATAGAAAGCTCCTGCGACGAAACTGCGGCTGCCGTTGTAGAAAACGGCAGAAAAATAGTTTCATCTGTAGTGGCGACACAGATTGAAAAACATAAAATATTCGGCGGCGTAGTACCTGAAATAGCTTCAAGAATGCACACGGAAGCAATATGTGCGGTTACAAAACAAGCGTTATCCGACGCAAATTGCAAAATGTCCGATATTGATGCCATAGCTGTAACCTATGCACCGGGGCTGATAGGCGCATTACTTGTCGGTGTAAATTACGCAAAGGGCTTGTCTCTTTCATCCGGAGTACCGTTGGTTCCCGTGCATCATCTTCGTTCTCATATTGCCGCTAACTATTTATCTTATGAAAATTTGAAGCCTCCGTTTTTGTGCCTTGTAGTCTCCGGCGGGAATACACTGATAACAGAAGTTAAGGATTATACGGACTTTAAAATTCTCGGCAGAACACGAGACGATGCGGCAGGAGAGGCACTCGATAAGGCTGCGCGTACATTGGGACTTGATTATCCGGGCGGTGTAAATCTTGATAAAATTGCAAAGAACGGGAATTCCGACTCATATAAATTTCCAAGACCGCACGTTGACGGTTCTCCGCTTGATTTCAGCTTTTCGGGGCTTAAGACTTCGGTAATTAATCTGATTCATAATGCAGAACAAAAAGGAGAGACTGTCAGTGTGCCCGATGTCGGAGCATCGTTTTTAAAGGCCGTTGTGGATTCTTTGGAAGACAACGTCAGAAAAGCACTTGACTCTACCGGATACGACAAGCTTGTTTTAGCAGGCGGCGTTTCCGCTAATTCTGTTTTGAGAGAACGTATGCTCTCTCTTGCAAAAGAGAAAAACGTCGAAATTTATTTTCCCGAGCTTTCACTATGTGGAGACAATGCGGCAATGGTCGGGGCACAAGGGTATTTTGAGTATGTATCCGGCACTCGCGGCGATATGACACTAAACGCCAGAGCAACGCTTGATATCGACAGTGTTCAATAACTTTTGCCATATCATTAAGCAATATTTGTCATATCATTTCTATTTGTTTATTGTTCATCAAAAATACGATAAATATTGACAACTATTTAACACTTTTTTGCTTGCCAAAATGAAAGTTTTAGACTATAATAATTCATAATGGCGGAGGTTGGGAAAACCCTGAAAATTCGTCTGAATCAGTTAAATATTTCGGCTGTGCCGAATTAGTTAAAAGGAGATAATACTATGGCAGCACTTACAACTAACAAAAGCATTTTGTCATGGATTGACGAAAAAGCAGCTCTTGTTAAGCCCGACGAAATCGTTTGGATTGACGGTAGCGAAGAGCAACTTGAAAAGCTTCGCGAGGAAGCTTGCAAGTCAGGTGAGATGCGTAAATTAAATGAGGATTTACTTCCGGGATGTCTGTATCACAGAACGGCTCCCAACGATGTTGCTCGTGTTGAAGACAGAACTCTTATTTGCTCAAAGAAAGAAGAAGATGCCGGTCCCACAAACCATTGGATGGAGCCCGGCAAAGCTTATGAAATGCTCTATGCTATCGCAAAAGACAGCTATAAGGGCAGAACAATGTATGTAATCCCTTATTCGATGGGTCCCGTAGGTTCACCGCTCGCTAAGGCAGGCATTGAGCTTACCGATTCAATTTATGTTGTTCTTAATATGTCAATTATGACCAGAGTCGGCAAGAAGGTTCTTGACGTTCTCGGTGACAGCAATGACTGGGTTCGCGGACTTCATTGCAAATGCAATGTGGATCCCGAAAAGAGATGGATTTGCCAGTTCCCCGAGGACAATACAATTATTTCCGTTAACTCGGCTTACGGCGGAAACGTTCTTCTCGGCAAAAAGTGCTTTGCACTTCGTATAGCTTCTTACCAGGGCAAGAACGAAGGCTGGCAGGCAGAGCACATGCTTATCCTTGGTATTGAAAATCCGAAGGGCGAAGTTAAATATATCTGTGCGGCTTTCCCGTCGGCTTGCGGCAAGACCAATCTTGCAATGCTTATTCCTCCGGAGGGATATCGTAAAAAAGGCTACAAGGTTTGGACTGTCGGCGACGACATTTCTTGGATTAAGAAGGGCGCGGACGGACGTCTTTATGCAATTAACCCTGAGAACGGTTTCTTTGGTGTTGCACCCGGAACTAATGATAAATCAAACCCGAACGCACTTGCTTCAACAAAGAAAGGCGCAATTTTTACGAACGTAGCATTAAATCTTGACGATAACACCGTTTGGTGGGAAGGTCTTGACAAGAATCCGCCCGTTAATGCAGAAGAATGGACAGGTAAAAAGGTTAACGGCGTAGAGTGGAAGGCCGAGGGCAAAAACCTTGCTCATCCGAACAGCCGTTTTACCGCTCCCGCAAGAAACTGCCCGTGCCTCAGCAAAGAGTTTGACAACCCGAACGGTGTTCCGATTTCCGCATTTGTATTCGGCGGCAGACGTGCTAAGCTCGCTCCGTTGGTATATCAGTCAAGAGACTGGAACCACGGCGTATTTGTAGGTGCCACCATGGCTTCGGAGACAACGGCTGCAGCTGCAGGTGCTGTCGGTGTAATTCGTCGTGATCCTATGGCTATGCTTCCGTTCTGCGGTTACAATATGGCTGATTATTGGCAGCATTGGATTGATATCGGTGCTACTCTTGACCCTGATAAAGCTCCGAAGATATTTAATGTTAACTGGTTCAGAAAAGATGACGAAGGTAACTTTATGTGGCCCGGATTCGGTGATAACCTTCGTGTCCTTGAATGGATCATTAAACGCTGTGAAGGTAAAGTTGATGCTCAGGAAACAGCTATCGGCTATATTCCTTATGCAAAAGACATTAACATTGAAGGCCTTGAAGGTGAAGTTTCACTCGAATCGCTTGAAAAGATTCTTGATGTTGATAAGAATCTTTGGGAAGAGGAAGCAAACGGTATTGAAGAGTTCTTCAAGAAGTTTGGCGACAAGCTTCCCAAGGAGCTTAAAGAGAGTCTCGAAACTCTTAAGGCAAACCTTAAATAAGTTAAAATTTTTCAATCACCGCACAGTTATTGCTGTGCGGTGATTTTTTATGTTCATGTAGATAAAGTGTGTTCTGCTGTGAGTTTTGACTTTTATTTTGCGCGATTATGTGTTATACTTTTGACATAAAAAAGAAAGTTGGTGCGTTATGGCTTCTCCGATAGGCAAAGCGAAAAGCTTAAAATTTAAGAAAGACGGTACTTTCCGCATTATGCAGATAGCCGACACTCAAGATACAAACATCACGTCAAAAAACACTGTGGAATTTATCGGTAAAGCGCTTGACAGCGAAAACCCCGACCTTGTAGTGTTTACGGGTGACCAGATAAAAGGCTACGGCCTCAGTTTTGCCACGGGTAATCGCGACAAAAAGGTTGCCGAAGCAATACGTAATATCGTAACACCGGTTGCCGAAAGAAACATTCCGTTTACATTTGTATTCGGTAATCATGATGATCAGGCTTTCGGTATTTCCAAGGAAAAGCAGATGATAGTATACAAGAGCTTTCCTACCTGTCTTGCAGAACCCGGCGATCCTTCTATCAGCGGATACGGCAACCATTATATAAACATTTTAAGTTCGGACGGCAAAAAAATATTATTTAATATATATCTTATAGATTCACTTTCCGCAAGTCTTGACGGCCATTGCAGTGCGGTTTCCGAGGAGCAGATTGCTTGGTACAAGAGTGCCAGAGATTATTTAAAAGACAAAACAGGGGATTACGTGCCGTCTTTATTGTTCCAGCATATACCGGTACCCGAAATGTGGAACGTGCTGAAAGAAGTTCCGAAATCACATAAGCCGCACGCTGTCGGATATAGGTCTCATTACGGAAAATACTATTGGATGGATGAGAAATATCTTATCCCGGGTAACTGCGATTTCTTGCTTGAAACTCCGGCTACACCCGAGAAAAACAGCGGCGAATTTAATGCGGCGGCGGAAAAGGGCGATGTACTTGCCATGTTTTTCGGTCATGACCATAATAACAGCTTTATTGCACGTTATAAAAATGTTATTCTCGGTTATACACAGGGTTGCGGATTTAATGTTTACGGTCCCGATTTAAACAGAGGCGTGCGTGTAATTGACTTAGACGAAAACAATGTGCGGGAGTTCAAAACACATACGGTAATGTATAAGGACTTTTACACATCAAAGGACTTACATGATAAGCTGAAATATGCTTATTACAAATTTGCTCCGCCGAGCTTTGAATCCGTATTACCGCTTATAAAAAAAGGCGCAATTGCAGGAGGCGTTGCGGCAGTAGCGTTGGGTGCGGCACTCTATATTAAAAATAAAAAATAATATGATGCGTTAAAGAGATTACAATAAAAATAACCCTCGGAGTTGACCGAGGGTTATTTGCTGCCGTTTTATATTACAAATTTACTTTTTGCGGCATACCGTTTTCTTCGCGTGATTTATCTGCGAGATAAACGCACAGATGACCTGCCACCGAATCAAATATTGAGGTGCAGGCGAGAGAGGGTTTACCTCCTCTTAAAAACTCGACGAAATCGGCCGCAAGCTTTTCGTCGCCGCCGCCGTGACCTCCGTAAGCGCCTACCATATCACCGTTTACATTTAGATCAACAACTTCGACCGTTTTTTCATCCGTTTTAGTAGGATGAATTTTAGCCACGGTGAATTTAGATTCTTCAAAATCACCGTAGATTTCGCCTTTTGTGCCTATAATATGTATTCTTCTCATCGGTCCTGCCGAACCGCCGACCATATTATGCGTACCGGTTGCTCCGTTTTTGAAGTTCACGAGCACCGACTGATGGTCCACAACATTGTTGTCGCATTTGTATATACATCTGCCGTAGTTGCTGTCGCCTTTAAGCAGATTTATCCTGTCTTCATCTGTGGGGTTTTCAATTCCCTCAAGCTTATCCCAAATATAAAATGCCCAACGTTTAGGCTGATCAAGGTAGAGCCTTTTTGCTGAATATCGGCATGTGTCAACAAGCGGGCAGTCTACAAGACATTTTGTGCCGGCTTCCTTTGGCGCATTTTCCGGCTTAAATTGGAATTTGCTGCCGAAACTTGATATCATACTCGGCTGTGTATCGGACATCATCCACATCATCAGGTCTATATCGTGGCAGCATTTTGCAAGTAGCATAGATGTGTGGCAAACATCGGAATTAGCCCATTTTCCTCTTACATACGATGTTGACAAGTGATGATAGCTCACGTGCTCGCAGGTTTGTATGTTTATAATGTCGCCGATTTCTCCTGAAGCTACTCTTTCTTTAATTGACAGATAAAACGGCGTATATCTCAATACGTGGCATATCATAACTTTGTTGCCGTTTTCTTTTACACATGACACAAGCTCGCGCATCTCTTTTTCATTTGTTGCAAAGGGCTTTTCGAGAAGCATATCATATCCCTTTTTCAGCAGGGGAATAGATGTTTCAACATGCTGTTCATCCATTGTACCGTTGATTACGGCGTCTGCAAATTTAGGAACTCTGGAGAGCTCAAGTGCCGAGTCAAAGCAGTTCTCTTTCGGGAAACCGAACATTTCCATTGCCTTTTTTTGTCGAATTTTGTCCGGGTCGGCAACGCCGACAATTTTTAATTTGTCCGGATCGGTAAGGGCAAGCTTTGAATATACAAAAGCCCTGTGACCGGCTCCCACAATAACGGCTGTGATAGGCTGATTACGCACGAAACAGACCTCCTTAAATATTTTAAATGGATTATACATCAATCTTTTTGTAAAATAAAGTCATAATGTGAAAAATAAAATTGTTTCTGTGAGAAAAGTATGTTATTATATAAAAAACACAAAGGAGTTGACGACGTGAAGCATTTGCGAAAAACAGTTTCAATATTGGCTTTGTCAGCCGCACTTTTATGTGTACTTTGTTCGGTAGCTTTCGCGGCTTCAAACAATGATTCCGCATTTGCGGTAAGCGAGAGTGGAGCCGCCGGCGATATAATAAATGTTGATGTGTATTTAAGCGGTAAAGATATCGGTTCTGTTTATATTGACCTTGAATATGACAATACTGCTCTGGAATTTGTTTCGGCGAGAACATTTGTTGCGGGTCTAAGGTTTAATTATAATTCATCAACTGTGCTTTCAGGCGGTAACATCGTTAGGTTTACCGGCTCTGTTGACAGTTATGACGCCCTTAATGTAAACGGTGCGGTTATGAGAGTTGAGCTTAAAATATTAAAATCCGATGTGCGCCCGCAAATTAAAATATCCGGTAAGTCATACGGTACCGACGGTGCATCAAGAGGCAGTCTGTCATACAGCGGGTTCATTAATGTTTATAACTATGATAGCGAAACGCTGTTTTGCAAAGATACAGAAACCGCCGGAAACCTATATTCCGCATACAAAAATATTTCCAACTCGGTAAAGATTGTGGATTATAACGGAGTTACGGTAAGGAATGACGGTCCTACAGTCAGGACGGGCGATAAGGTAATAATAAACGATAAAATCACAAAAAATATTAACACGTCAGATTCTTAACACAAAAAAGCACCGCAGATTTTTGAAATCATGTGGTGCTTTTTGTTGAATTTGTATTTATTATTTTACTGCAAGGTCTATAAGCTGAAGTACGGCATTTACATCACCGTCAACCGAAACTCTGCCGGTTGTATAAGCGATAGCGGGTTTAAGCTTACCGTCGAGTATCTTTAAGAGATTGGTAGGTGCTACGGTTACGATAGCTTTGTTGTCATGATAATCGTAAGGCTCAACATTAACCTTGCCGTCTTTTGCTTCTATGTAGAAAATACCTTCCACATTTTTGCCTGTAAGATTTATCTGAATAGCAACGGTTCCGCTAAGTGAAGAAGCATCTGCATCTGCATATTTCGCTTTAACTTTTGATACGATTTGTTCGTAAGTCATAAATATTAACTCCTTTTTAATTTGTTATTATAATTTTATCACTTTGATAAATGGTATGCAAGTTTAATTAATCGTCAAACAGACGTTTTTTATATATATTATTACTAAGATTTTATTCAAAAAATATACAAAATGCTTAATGTGTCGATTATTGACGACAGAAAAGCCGAGTAAACAGACACTTCTATTAATTTATCTTTTGCAATTAAAAAATGATGACAAACGGCTGAAAATAATGTATAATACTTTAATATGAAAATGTATATAAAGTGGAGGAAAATGCCATGGCGATTGTTCGTACCGAAGCATATTTTAATTCTTCGAACGGAATTAACAAAATAAGAACGCTTATTTGGAAAGATGATGAACTCACTCCGCGCGGCGTATTCCAGATAGCGCACGGAATGGCTGAGCACATAGGACGCTACGATGAGTTTGCTAAGTATATTGCTTCTAACGGATTTGTTGTATGCGGAAATGACCATTTAGGCCACGGTAAATCGGTAAACGATGTTTCCGAACTCGGATTTATTGCCGAAAAGAACGGTGATAAGCGGCTTGTAGACGATATGCATATACTTACTAAGATTATGAAAAAGAAATATCCGGACTTACCGTATTTCCTTTTTGGTCACAGCATGGGTTCTTTTTGTGCAAGAGTTTATACAGCCCATTTCGGCGATGAGCTGAACGGAGCTGTTTTTTGCGGAACCGGGGAGCTTCCGGCAGTTGCCGCCGCTTTACAGGAACCGATAAACAAGCTTTGTGAAAAGCTCGGCCCACACACTAAATATGAGATTATGGGCAGTGCTATGAATGCTTTTTTTAATGTGATGGTTCCCGATAAAACTTCGCCGTTATCATGGATCAGTGCAAATGCAGATAATATTGAAGCATATAAGGATGACCCGCTTTGCGGATTTACGTTCACACTCGGCGGTTACAGAGACCTTTTTGCGATTGCCAATGATGCATCACGCAAGGAGTGGGCGTCTGAGGTTCCTCTTGATCTTCCGATTTTAATTATTTCCGGCGCGCTTGATCCTGTGGGCCTTAACGGCAAGGGCGTTATGGCTGTTTCGGATAATTTGGTTTTAGCCGGAAAAGAGCCTACGGTGGTTCTGTACCCCGGCGACAGGCATGAAATACTTATGGAAAGCGATAAGGACGTTGTGTACCATGACGTTTTAGCTTGGCTCGATTCACAATATGTTGCCAAATGAGGTTGTTTAATTGTCAGAAAAGTATAATGTTTCAAAAGAAGAAAAAATAAGACAGGCAGAGTTTGCGGATAAAGTTAAGACAGTCTTGGCGGCTGAGTTTTACGAGTGCTCTCCTAAAGCATTTATTCATACATACGGTTGCCAAGGAAATGTTTCCGACAGCGAACGCATAATGGGTATGCTTAAAGAGATGGGCTATGAGTTTACAAATGATGCGTCAAAGGCCGATTTAATCCTTTATAATACCTGTGCCGTGCGCGAACACGCCGAGGACAGAGTTTTCGGAAACGTCGGAGCAGTAAAGAAATATAAAAAGGACAATCCGCATCTTATTATAGCCCTTTGCGGTTGTATGATGCAGCAAGAGCATATCAGAAATAAAATATACAGCAGTTACCCGTTTGTCGATCTTGTATTCGGTACACACGCGGTTACATCGCTCCCTGAATTGCTTTACAGGACGCTTTCGGGAAATAAACGCGTTTTCTATGCTCCGGATAGTCACGGTGAAATTGCGGAGGACATACCGATTTACCGTGACAGAGGTATTAAAGCTTGGTTACCTATAATGTATGGTTGCGATAATTTTTGCACATACTGCATAGTGCCGTATGTTCGCGGCCGAGAGAGAAGCAGAGAACCTCAGGCAGTTCTGAACGAAGCAGAGGATATCATCGCAAATGGATATAAAGATATAACGCTTTTGGGACAGAATGTTAACTCGTACGGAAAAAACAATGTTTCCGATATGAATTTTGCGGGACTTCTCCGTGAAGTAGCTAACCTTGACGGCGATTTTTGGGTAAGGTTTATGACTTCACACCCAAAGGATTGTACAAAAGAACTTATAGATGTAATGGCGGAGAACGACAAGATTGCCAAGCATTTACACTTACCTTTCCAATCGGGAAACGATCGTGTTTTAAAAGCGATGAACAGGCATTATGACCGTAAAAAATATCTTGAACTGATAAATTATGCAAAAGAAAAAATTCCTGATTTATCGCTTACAAGCGATGTTATTGTCGGATTTCCGGGTGAAACTTACGAGGAGTTCAAAGACACGTTGTCGCTTATAAAAGAAGTGGAATTTACATCACTTTTTACGTTCATTTATTCTCCGCGTGAGGGTACAAAAGCGGCGTCGATGGAAGACCCTGTAACAAAAGATGAAAAATCAAGATGGTTTAAGGAACTTTGTGACCTACAGGAGTCAATTGCGTCAAAAAGAACCGCTAAGATGAAAGACAATATATATAAGGTTCTTGTCGAATTCGAATCTAAAAATCATCCCGGTATGCTTTCGGGCAGGACCGAAGGAAATATTATTATCGAATTTTCCGGTGACAGCAGTTTGATAGGTTCATTCAGAAATGTTAAAGTTACCGAACCGCTTAATTGGATATTAAAGGGCGAATTGCAACAGTAAATTATCCCGTGAGGGTTATTTAAAAACATCTTTTAAAGGAGTTAAAAATGGAACTTGAGAAAATGGCAAGGCAGCTCGGCGCTGCTATTCAGCAGGACGAGGCTTATCTTAATTTTGAAAAAGCAAGACTTGCAAATGAGGCTGACGAGGAGCTCAACGACCTTATGGGCAAAATAAGACTTATACAGATGTCTTATCAGGTTGAGGCTGCCAAGGATGAGCCCGATGAGGATAAAATGAATGGTTTTAACCAGGAATTTCAGGGTGTTTATTCTCAGATAATGGCTAACAAGAATATGCAGGAATACGAAAAAGCGAGACAGGCTGTTGACGATATGATGAATTATATTACCGGTATTCTCGGCCTTTGCGTAAACGGTGAGGATCCCGAGACCTGCGATCCGAGAGCTCATCAGCATGATTGCGGCGGCGAATGCTCTTCGTGCAGCGGCTGCGATCATTGATAAATTTTTGATTTTACCGAGGTAAAAAAATGGCTGAATTATCACCTATGATGAAACAATATTTTGAAATAAAAAAGGATTACGGCGATACTATCCTTATGTTTCGTCTCGGCGATTTTTACGAAATGTTTTTTGATGATGCCAAAACGGCGTCCAAAGAACTTGACCTTGTTTTAACGGGTCGTGACTGTGGCCAGGAGGAACGCGCGCCCATGTGCGGCGTTCCTTTTCACAGTGCTGACGGGTATATTGCTAAGCTTGTCAGTAAGGGGTACAAGGTTGCCGTATGTGAACAGCTTGAGGACCCTAAAACTGCTAAAGGTATAGTAAAACGCGATGTAATACGTGTTATTACTGCAGGTACCGTTATCGAAAGTAGTATGCTTGATGAAACAAAAAATAACTATCTTTGCTCTTGCTGTCTTTTGTTTGACGGCTTAGGGCTTTGTTTTGTTGATGTTTCAACAGGCGAACTGTATTTAACTGAGTTTTCCGAAAATTATGATGAAAAAGCGGTAGATGAACTCGCGAGGTTTATGCCGAGTGAGATACTTATGAATAAAGAAACCTCAACTCTTAAAAGATTTTGTACCTTTGTCAGCAAAAAGACGGAGGCCACCGCCGAAACATTATCATCATCTGAATTCGACTTTGAAAAATGTAAAAATATCGTTCTTTCCCATTTTAAGAAGAGCAGTCTTGATTCACTTGATCTTGAAAATAAGAAAAGTGCCGTTTGCGCTTTGGGCGCTGCACTTTCATACTTATATAACGCTCAGAGAAATGACCTCAATAACATAAAAAGTATAAATTTCTACTCTGATTCGAGGTTTATGAAAATCGGTCTTTCCACAAGACGCAACCTTGAAATCACCGAAACTATGCGTGACCGCGAGAAAAAGGGGTCTCTTCTGTGGGTATTGGATAAAACCAAAACAGCTATGGGTAAAAGGCTTATTCGCAATTGGACGGAATGTCCGTTGTATGACTGTGCCGCAATAATAAGGCGGCAAAATGCGGTCGATGAGCTTTACGGAAACACGCCGTTACGTGAAGAACTTATGTCACTTATGGGCGGAATATATGATATGGAAAGGCTTATGACCCGTGTCCTTTATAATACGGCAAATGCGAAGGAGCTTTTGTCGCTGAAGTCTACGCTGTCTCCGTTGCCGAGAATAAAAGAGATGCTCTCCGGCTGTACATCTTCTATGCTGAAATCTGTCTATGATAATATTGACCTTCTCGAAGACGTTTATAATCTTGTCAATGACGCGATAAGTGAGGATGCACCGTTTTCCGTAAGAGAGGGCGGTATGATTAAGGATAATTTCAATGCCGAGCTTGACGAGCTTCGCGATATAGTAAACGGCGGAAAGACTTATCTTGCCGAGCTTGAAAAAAACGAGCAGGAAAAAACCGGCATTAAGAAGCTTAAAATCGGATACAACCGGGTGTTCGGTTATTTTTATGAAGTACCTAATGCTTTCAAAGAGCTTGTTCCCGATGAATACATAAGAAAGCAAACTCTGACAAATTGTGAAAGATACATATCGGAGGAACTAAAAGCACTTGAAACCAAAGTCCTCGGAGCTCAGGAACGAATAGTCAGCCTTGAATATGAAGTATTCAGCTCTGTGCGTAAAAAAATCGGTGAGCAGTATGAGCGCACTCAGCGCACTTCAAAGGCAATAGCGACCCTTGATGCGCTTTGCAGTCTCGCTTTTGTTGCTGTTTCAAATAATTATTCTCGCCCTACAGTCAATGCAGGAGATCGTATAAGCATAGTTAACGGAAGACATCCTGTCATAGAAAAAATGCTCGGCGGTGCGCCATTTGTACCGAATGATACGACTCTTGATTGTACAGATAATCGAACGCTTATAATAACCGGACCGAATATGGCAGGTAAGTCTACCTATATGCGTCAGGTTGCCATAATTGTTCTTATGTCTCAAATGGGAAGCTTTGTTCCTGCCGAGAGTGCCGAAATAGGGCTTGTTGACAGCATTTTCACACGTGTAGGCGCATCCGATGATTTGGCGTCGGGGCAATCGACTTTTATGGTTGAAATGAATGAGGTTGCCGAAATCCTTGAGAATGCCACAAAGAAGAGTTTGATTATACTCGACGAAATCGGCAGAGGTACATCGACATATGATGGAATGAGTATAGCAAAGGCTGTTCTTGAATATGTTACGGACAAGCATAAAATCGGTGCAAAAACTCTGTTTGCAACGCATTATCACGAACTGACAGAGCTCGAAAATACTCTTGATGGCGTTAAAAATTACAATATTGCCGTTAAAAAGCGCGGCGATGACATAACATTTTTACGCAGAATTGTACGCGGCGGTGCCGACGGCAGCTACGGTATAGACGTAGCAAAGCTTGCTGGCGTACCGGAAAGCGTTGTAAGAAGAGCGCGAGCTATTCTTAAATCACTTGAGGCAGAGGGAATTCCGAAAAAAGAATTCCGCGATGATAATAAGTCCGAATCCGACAGTGATTTTCAGCTTTCGTTCGAGCAAAACAATAACGATGAAATCCTGGACGAACTTAAAGCGTTGGATGTCAATACTCTTACTCCGATTGAAGCTATGTCAAAATTATACGAACTTTCAAATAAAGCAAAGCAATAGGTGTTATTATGCCGAAAATTAACCGATTACCCAAAAGTATATATGAACTGATTGCCGCCGGAGAGGTTGTTGAACGACCGGCTTCGGTTGTCAAAGAGCTTGTTGAAAATTCAATCGACGCAGGCGCAAAAGACATTACGGTCGAAATACAAAACGGCGGAATCAAGTACATACGTATAACCGACAACGGCTGCGGAATTTCTCGCGAGGATGTACCGCTTGCATTTACAAGTCATGCGACAAGTAAAATATCAAGGGAAGAGGACCTTTTTTCAATAGGTACACTTGGCTTTAGAGGTGAGGCGCTTGCCTCAATTTCGGCTGTTTCGCATACCGAAATGCTCACAAGGACAAATGACAGTAATATAGGCACAAGAATGACCGTATCAGGCGGTGAATTTTCAAAATGTGAGGATGCAGGCTGTCCTGTCGGTACAACAATAGTTATAAGAGACCTTTTTTACAACACTCCCGCAAGAATGAAATTTTTAAAAACAGATCGTTCGGAGGGAATGGCTGTTGCGGGAATCGTGGATAAAATCGCACTTTCACATCCCGAAATATCTTTTAGATTTATTAAAGACGGTAAGCAACTTTTATGCACTTCCGGAAACGGTGAGCTCTATTCAGCGATATATTCGGTATTCGGTAAAGAGTTTGCCGAAACATTGATTCCTGCATCATATGACATAAACGGAATAACCGTTCGCGGTTATATATCCAAACCTTTTAATTCACGCGGCTCAAATTCAATGCAGACTTTTTTTGTAAACGACAGATTTATAAAAAGCAGAACTGCATGCGCCGCGCTTAACGAGGCGTACAAAAACTCCGTTATGGTAGGGCGATATCCTGCTTGTGTTTTGTTTATTACAACGCCTCCTCAGGCTGTTGATGTTAATGTCCATCCCGCCAAAACCGAGGTTCGCTTTTCAAATGAAAAAGCGATTTTTGACGTAATTTATTATGCGGCGAAAAATGCGTTGAACGGTGATGATTCAAGGCCGCAGGCAAGCTTTAAACGCAATGAATTGCTTGAGCCTGCAAAATCAGAGCCCGTACAGGAAAGACTTATAATTGATGAGACTTCGCCTGTCGCATCGAGTTCCGATATCTGTTATAATTCTTTCGCGGAGAAACACCGGAATGCTTATATTCCGAATAAACCGCAACAGATTTTTTACGACAGCGGAAAAACGGATTACAATAAAAGCAATGATGACGACACAATAGATTTGTCGGTAAGAACAGCTGTACCGACTCAGTCTGTTACGCCTCCGATAAGCGAAAACAAAACGGAAATATCCGAAGAGTTCGGAGTTAAAATTGTTGATGACAATGAAAAGGCTGTGGATATACGTTATATCGGCGAAGCATTTAAGACATATATATTTGCCGAATTTGACGGAAAGCTTATAATAATAGATAAGCACGCGGCTCATGAAAGAATGTTGTTTAACAAGTTGAAAAAAGAAAACGGAAAAAACGGCAGCCAAATGCTTTTGTCTCCTATAAGCGTTACTTTGAGTAAAGAAGAGTATACTGCAATATTGGAGAATATAGGCACCGTGAGAGAGAGCGGGTTTGAAATTGACGATTTCGGTGAAGGAACTGTGATTGTCAGGGCTTGTCCTTTAAATCTCGAAAAGGAAAATATTGTTTCTTTGATTACTGAAATAGCAGGATATTTGCTCAAAAATCAAAGAGACATTTTGCCCGAAAAACTCGATTGGATTTATCACTCAATTGCGTGCCGAGCCGCTATTAAGGCAGGCAACGATAACAGCGACTATGAGCTAATGCGTTTTGTAAAAAAATTGCTTACCGACAAAGATGTTCGGTATTGCCCTCACGGCAGACCTGTTATTGTTGAAATGACAAAGTATGAATTAGATAAGCAATTCGGGAGAATCCAGTAATGGATAAAATTAAAATATTGGTAATTGTCGGTCCGACCGCTTCGGGAAAAACGGCACTTTCGATATCCTGCGCCGAAAAGTTTGGTGGCGAAATTGTATCTGCGGACTCAATGCAAATATATGAGGGCTTGGATATAGCTACTGCTAAGCCGACCGCAGATGAAATGCACGACATAAAGCATTATATGATAGGCTTTTTGCCTGCCGATAAAACATACAGCGTAGCAGATTATGTCTGTGATGCGGGAAAGTATATTAAAGATATTCATGTGCGCGGGAAATTACCTATAATCGTCGGAGGTACCGGACTTTATATTGACAGTCTTGTAAATAATATAAAATTTACACAGTCGCCTACCGACAATGAATTACGTGAAAAATTACAAAAGGAATGTGAAGAAAAGGGGAGCGAAGCTATGCTGTCAAAGCTTCGTGCGATTGACCCGGATTATGCCGCTTCGCTACACCCCAACAATGTCAAAAGAATAATCAGGGCTTTGGAAATTTATTATTCTACGGGAGAAAATATGAGCTCTGCATTGAAAAAATCAATATCGGAGCCGTCTCAATATGAACCGGTTTTTATCGGGATAAATTACAGAGACAGGGCAAAGTTGTATGAACGCATTGATAAACGTGTTGATTTAATGCTTGACAACGGTCTTTTAAAAGAAGCAGAGACGTATTTGGGTAATATGGGTAGTACAGCTGTTCAGGCAATAGGATATAAGGAGCTAAAGCCTTATCTTTCGGGTGAAGCCGAGCTTTCTCAGTGCGTTGAAAACCTAAAACGTGCAACGCGCAATTATGCTAAACGGCAATTAACATGGTTTCGCAGAAATCAAAATATCAATTGGATTTATCCCGATGAGTATGATACAAGAGATAAAATGCTGAACAAGGTTTATGAAATTATAGAAAGGGCGGGTATTCTTGAGCGATGAAAAAGTCGTAAAGTTCGGCGGACGAAAAAAGAAGAAAAAATATCTGCCGTTTTTATATGCGGCATTTGCTTTGATTATTGTCGGCATATTTATGTATCAGGTGTATAAAATCAATTACAGCCCTGTAAAAACCGAAATAGCCCTTGAAAAAACTGTGTCTAATTCGGTATCTACTTCAGCATTTGTGGTGCGCGACGAAACACCTATAAAGGCGAATGTTACGGGAACTTTGGTTCCGCTTGTCGAAGACGGTAAGCGTGTGGCAAACGGTGACGACGTTGCAGTTGTGTTCGATTCCGAAAATGCGGCAAGAAATTATAATGAACTGAAAAAAGTAAAAGAGGATATTGCGTATTACTCATCGCTTCAAAACAAAGTCGGCGTTCAGACAAATGATGTTGAAACGCTTGACAACAGGATTTATTCCGCTTGCGATGATTTGGTTTCGGCGATAAATACCGGAGAAGTTGATAATTACTCGGAAAAGGAAAGCACGCTGAGAGACGCCATTACTTCACGTCAATTATCAACAGGAACAGTTATAGACCCAACGCAAAAACTGAGTGAATTAAACACAAGACTAAGCGAGCTCCAAAAGAATGAGGGCGGCTATACAAAAATACAGGCAAACAACCCCGGGTATTATATAAGCACTGTTGACGGGTACGAAAATGCAGTATCTTATACAGGTGTTTTAAATCTGACCACCGACAAAATCGATGCATTGATTGACGGCAGTACATTGCCGAACGCCGACAATTCAAGTTATATGGGTAAGCTTGTTGACGCTTTTAACTGGTATATCCTCTGTGTTATTGATTATAAGGATGCCGCATCATTAAAGGTCGGAGGAAAGATAACCGTTGAATTTACGGGAACGACTGCCGAACCGCTGTCGGCTGATGTTGTAAAAATCAACGACGCTGCGGACGGAAGAACGTCAATTATTCTTAAATGCAATCTCATGAACAAAAAATATGCGGTTTTACGTAAAAATCCCGTTAAACTTATTTTTAATACATATACGGGATATCAGGTAAACAATAAGGCTGTTCGCGAAATCAACGGGCAAAAAGGTGTTTATGTTTTAAACGGTAATATAGTAAAATTCAAAAAGATAAACATTGTTTATTCCGACTCCGAGTATTCAATTTGTTCCGTTCCCGACGGTGAGAGCGGATATATAAAACAATATGATGAAATTATAGTAGAAGGGACTGATCTTTATGACGGAAAAATCCTTGATTGACGAGAAATTTTCCGATATCGAATACAATCTTAAAGCAATCCGTGAGGATATAGCCGAGGCAGCGATAAAGAGCGGCAGGCGTCCTGAGGATATCGATTTTATGGCGGTAACAAAAACCGTAGATGAGATGTACATAAATCATGCCATCGACTGCGGTATTACGCTTATCGGTGAAAACAAGGTGCAAGAAATGCTTCGTAAAAAGCCAAACCTTAATTTGAACGGTGTCAGAAAAAATCTTATCGGACATTTACAAACAAACAAGGCGTCTCAAATAGTAGGTGAGGTTGACATGATTGAGTCTGTTGACTCGATTAAGATAGCCAAGGAAATAGGAAAGCAGTCTGTTAAAAAGGGTCTGGTTACCGATGTTTTACTCGAGGTCAATATCGGCCGCGAGGAGAGCAAAACAGGAATAATGCCGGAGGAGCTTGACAGTGTACTTTATGAAGCTGCAGAAATTAACGGTATTCATATATGCGGACTTATGACAATACCGCCTATTTGCGAAGAAAATACTGAACTTTGTAAATTTTTTGAGAATATATACAATATGTATGTTGACATTAAGAGCAAAAAAATAGATAATGTATGTATGAATGTGCTTTCAATGGGTATGTCGGGCGATTATAAAACCGCAATCCTTGAAGGTTCAAATCACGTAAGAATCGGTTCAAAGATATTCGGACCGAGAATATATTAAGCGGAGGACTGAAAAAATGAGTTTTTTGGACAAAGTCAAAAATATGGTCAATGTATCTGAAGAGGAATATTATGATGATCTGGACTCCGGCGATTACTCATCAAAAGACAGGGACGATGACGACGATGTTCCCGCACCGCGTTCATCACGTTCTTTTTCAAGAGACAGAGATAGAGACAGAAATGATCCCAATAAAGTTGTAAACATTAATACTACGGCTCAGCTTCAGGTTGTTCTTGCAAAGCCCGAGAGCTTTGAAGAGGCCAAGGCTGTTGCGGATAATCTTAACGAGAAGAGAACCGTGGTTTTAAACCTTGAATCTGCAAACAGAGATGTAGCAAGACGTCTTGTAGACTTTTTGAGCGGCGTTGCATATGCCAACGGCGGTCAGTTTAAACGTGTTGCAAACAGTACGTTTATAATCACACCGTACAACGTTGATGTTATGGGTGATCTTTTGGATGAACTCGAGAACAACGGTATGTTTTTTTAATTTGAATTTAAATAAATTTAATAAGGGGTAAAACTATGCTCAATCCTGATAAAATCAAAGAAAAAGAATTTCAAACGACAGGGCGCGGTTCTTACAGAGCCGACGATGTTGATAGCTTTTTGGCTGAAGTGAGCTCTTCATACGAACAGATGTTTAAAGAGAACGGAGAGCTTATTAAGAAGATAAGCCTTCTCGCCAATAAAGTGGAAGAATATAAAAAGGACGAGAATTCTTTAAAGGAAGCACTTTTAGCGGCTCAAAAGCTTGCCGATAAGATTGTTGCCGATGCTAAAGAGAAAATTAAAAGCGATCTTGCCAATGCACAGGATAAAGTTGACGGTATGCTTTCGTCCGCGAAGGGCGAGGCTGCCGATATAGTGGCAAAGGCTAAAAACGAAGCCGACGGAACAATTCTTCAGGCTAAAAAACAAGCCGACGAAATTCTCGGAACGGTTAACAGAAAAGTAACTCAGGAAAGCCTCGCGTTTGATATGCTGCAGAAGGAGTCCTCGGATTTTCGCTCAAAGCTTATCTCGATGTACAAGGAACACTTAAATCTTATAAACGATCTTCCTGCCTTAGCTGAAGAAAAGCTTGCGGAAATCGAAAAGAAGGAAGCTGCTCTCGCTCCTAAAGAGGATGAAAAGCCGGAGGTCGAGCCTGAACAGGAAAAAATTGATGAACCCGATGAGCCCGCTGAGGATACGGAACCCGAGGTAATTCAGGAGGAAGCTGACGAAAAAGAAGACGACGATTCAGGATTGGAGCGGTTTTCACTTTCGGATATAGGCCCCGCTGATGAATATGATGACATTTCGTCCGATTCACGCTTCGATGATGATTCAGATTCAGGTTTTTCTCTGAATGTTTCGGATGCTGAGTTCGATGATGAAGACGATTCGACAGAGAACAACTCTGTAGCGGAAAACGATTTGTCCGACGATGACAGCGGTGAGGCTGATGATGACGAGGACGATGAGCCCGTATCGTTCAAAAGCTTCTTTAAAAAGAAATAAGAAATAAATAGTTGAGGTGAACTGATGATTCAATTTCTCACCGTATTCATAATTGCTGTTTTGGTGGTAATTGATCAGTTGATAAAGCTCGCTGTATTAAAATACTTAGAACCGATTGGCAGCTTAACGGTCATTCCGAAAGTGTTTCAGCTTTCATATCTTGAAAATACCGGAGCAGCTTTCGGTTCTTTTGGTAAATATACTGCTGTTTTATCAGTATTTACAGCTGTTATTTTGGTGGCACTTATAATTTTCTTGCTCTCCAAAAGGCTTAAATTCGGAGTTGCGTATTCGGCGATTACTTTAATAGTTTCCGGAGGTCTCGGCAATCTTATCGACAGAATATTCAGAGGGTATGTTATAGACTATATTGAGCCTTTGTTTGTGAATTTCGCGGTTTTCAATTTTGCCGATATTCTTGTTACTGTCGGTGCCGCAATTCTCATAGTTTATTTGATATATGATACTGCCAAAGAATCAAAAACCGGGTCTTCAAAAGGAAAAAAAGATGAATAGCATCAGTATTTTTGCCGACAGTGAATTTGACGGTGTACGTATTGATAAATACTTATCCGTGGTGTTTCCCGATTTGTCTCGCTCTTTTATTCAAAAAGCCATTGACTGTGGGAATGTAAGTGTAAACGGAAAGACTGTAGCCAAGAATTATAAGCTTAAAACCGACGAAAGAATTGAATATATTCCGTTAGAGCCTGTAAAGCTTGAAGTTAAAGCCCAAAACATACCTCTTGATATTGTATATGAAGATGATGATTTGCTTGTGGTAAACAAGCCAAAAGGTATGGTTGTACATCCGGCACCGGGGAATTATGAGAATACACTTGTCAATGCTTTGCTTTTTCATTGCAAAGACAGTCTTTCGGGAATTAACGGCGTTTTAAGACCGGGTATTGTTCATAGAATCGATAAAGATACAAGCGGATTGCTTATAGTTGCAAAAAATGACTTTTCTCACAGGGCTTTGGCGGAGCAAATTAAGGCTCACAGTTTTACGCGTGAGTATAGAGCTGTTACAATAGGCCATTTAAAAGAGTCGTCCGGCAGAGTTGTGGCACCAATCGGAAGAAATCCGAGGGATCGCAAAAAAATGGCAGTAACTGATAAGAATTCAAAGAATGCCGTCACTAATTATGAGGTTTTGCGAGAATACAGGGGATATTCTCTGTTAAAGCTTAGGCTTGAAACAGGTAGGACGCACCAGATACGCGTACATATGGCTTATTTAGGCCATCCGATAGCAGGCGATTTTGTTTATGGAACTCCGAGAACAAAAGAAGAGCTTGCTCTTAACGGACAATGCCTGCACGCCGGGCTTATCGGTTTTATTCATCCGAGAACAAATGAATATGTGGAGTTTACATCTGATTTGCCATTGTACTTTAAAAAGTTTATAGGGGGCTTGACCGTTGACGAATGAAACTAAAACCGATTTTTCAGAGTGGCTTGTAGCTTCTGATATTGACGGGACCCTTAATAATAAATTCAGAAAACTTCCGCAGCGAAATTACGATGCAATAAAAGAGTTTGTTGTCAATAAAAAGGGGCATTTCACTTTGGCGTCCGGCAGAAATATTGCAACAATGCGAGGTCCTTTTATGGGACTGCCGATTACATCAACACCGGCTGTTATATTAAACGGCGCGGGAGTTTATGACTACGAGCATGAAAAAATGCTTTGGTTTCAAGAGATAAATCCCGCAGGCTATGAAATCGTCAGTGCTGTTATGAAAAAATTTCCTTCTGTGGAGGTTGAAATATTAACTAAGGACAAAGCATATGCTGTAAATGCACATGTGTTTGCAAATGTAATGCTGCATGCCGACAGATTGTTGCCGCATAAAAGATTTTCAAAAATCAGTCAAGTCCCGCCGGAAGAGTGGGGCAAGGTTATATTCTTAGGCCTACCGACAGTAATCGCTTCCGTAAAAAAATACCTGCTTTCAATTGAAAACCCTCAAGTTAATTTTATGTCATCGAGCATATCTTCTTTTGAAATGCTTGATAAAGGGATACACAAAGGCGTAGGTGTTAAGAAAATTGCAGAGCTTTACGGAATTCAGCACAAACACACCGCAGCCATCGGGGACTATTTCAATGATTATGAAATGCTTAAAAGTGTATATTTATCCGCTTGCTGCGGGCAAGCACCCAAGGCAATACATGACATAGTGAAATTTGAAGCTTGTCATTGTAATAACGGCGCTGTTGCAGACTTGTTAAACTATATTATGTATAATTATAAGGAGGACTAATGTTATGGACGAAAACTTAAAAAAACAGTTGAAAATTTTTGCCTGTAAAGCTCGTATAGGTGCCATAGACGGCATTTATTGTGCTAAAGCAGGGCATCCGGGCGGCTCTTTGTCGATATGCGATCTGCTTTCATATCTTTATAATGTCGAAATGAATGTAGATCCTAAAAATCCGCAAGACCCAAAAAGAGACAGACTTGTCTTGTCTAAGGGTCATGCAGCTCCAGCTCTTTATGCTACTCTTGCACTTAAAGGTTATTTTCCGGTAGAGGACCTCAAAACCCTCCGCAAGTCCGATTCGTATTTACAGGGGCACCCCAATATGAATAAGGTGCCGGGAGTTGATATGAGCACCGGTTCTCTCGGTCAGGGTATATCGTGCGCTGTTGGTATGGCTCTCGGCGGAAAAATAGACAAAGAGAATTACAGAGTATACACAATTCTCGGCGACGGAGAAATTGAAGAAGGTCAGGTTTGGGAAGCTGCTATGTTTGCCGGCAACCACCATCTTGATAATCTCACCGCATTTGTTGACTACAACGGACTTCAGATTGACGGTACCATTGATGAAGTTAACTCGGCTTATCCGATAGCCGAAAAGTTTGCTGCTTTCAAGTGGAATACCATTGAAATTGACGGCCACGACTTCGATGCTATAAAAAAGGCTGTTGATGATGCTAAAGCCTGCAAGGGAATGCCTACTGCCGTTATTATGAAAACTGTTAAAGGTAAAGGAGTTTCCTATATGGAAAATGCCGTGAATTGGCACGGAGCAGCTCCTAACGAAGAATTGTATAACAAAGCCATGGATGAACTTAAATCCGCTTTGGCAGAATTGGAGGCGTAAACAATGGCTGATATAATTAAAACTGCTACAAGAGACGCTTACGGCAAAGCTCTTATTGAGCTCGGGCATAAGGATAAAAATGTTATTGTTATGGATTCCGATCTTGCAGAAGCTACAAGAACCGGAAAGTTTAAGAAGGAATTCCCCGATAGATTTTTTGACTCCGGCATAGCTGAATGTGATATGATGTGTATTGCTGCCGGTTTAGCTGCGACAGGTCATACCGTATTTGCAAGTTCGTTTGCAATGTTCGCTGCCGGGAGAGCCTTTGAGCAAATCAGAAACTCTATTGCTTATCCTAATCTCAATGTTAAAATCGGTGCTACTCACGCCGGTATTTCGGTTGGCGAGGATGGTGCAAGCCATCAGTGCTGTGAGGATATTGCACTTATGCGTTCCATACCCAATATGGTTATTTTAAATCCTGCCGATGACGTTGAAGCTCGCCTTTGTGTGCTTGCTGCGGCAGAGCATGACGGACCTGTTTATATGAGATTCGGAAGACTTGCGGTTCCGAGAGTTTTTGATGATAATTATAACTTCGAAATCGGTAAGGGCAATGTGCTTGTTGACGGAACCGATGTTACCATTATCGCAACCGGCCTTATGGTAAACGAGGCTCTCATTGCCGCTGAGAATTTAAAGGCTGACGGCATATCCGCCAGAGTTGTAAATATGGCAACCATTAAGCCGATTGACAGCGATATTATAGTTGACAGTGTCAAAAAGACCGGCGCTGTTGTTACTGCCGAAGAACACAATATTATCGGTGGCCTCGGAAGTGCCGTAACTGAAGTTGTATGCGAAAAGTGTCCTGCCCCTGTCCTCAGAGTAGGTGTTGAAGATGTTTTCGGCAGATCCGGTCCCGCTGTTGAGCTTTTGCATATTTACGGCCTTGATGCCGCTCACATTGAAGAAAAAGCAAAAGAGGCAATCAAACTTAAATGAGTGAGATTTTCGGGAAAGACGCTTTATTTAGTTTTGCAAATGAGCACTACGGAATTGAGCCGGATTACCCGTTTAGTGACGATGCAAGTGCGGTGTTGAGGCATCCGGAAAACAGAAAGTGGTTTGCACTTGTTATGAGAGTGTCAAAAAGCAAATTCGGCATTAAGAGCGATAATGCGGTTGATATATTAAATCTTAAAAGTGATCCCATTTTAATCGGTTCATTAAGACTTAAAGATGGCTTTTTTCCGGCGTACCATATGAATAAGGAAAAATGGATTACGATTTTTCTTGACGGTACGGTTCCAAAGAACGAAATATGTGATTTACTTGATTTAAGCTACGATTTAACAATTTAACAGAAAAACAGCTCTGTTTTTTTGTAACAGAGCTGTTTTTATTGAAATATCAAAGAATGATTAAATATGTTTATCGATAAAGCCAGTTACAGCTTTCCAATAGAGTTCCGGATGAGCACAAACGCTTCTTGCGTGAGGAGCATCGGGAACAGACAGCATTTCCTTTTCGCAAGCGGCAGCAGAATAAACCTTGTCGAGCATTTCATACGGAACAAATGTATCGGCTTCACCGTGAATGAACAAAGTAGGCGTAACGCTTTTCTTAACCTGCTTTACAGACGAAGCGTTTCTCAGATTAAAGTTTTCTCTGAGAAGATTTACAATGTTAGCACTATATAAAAACGGGAATCTCGGTAGTTTAATGCTCTTGGTAAGCCTTATGCCTAATATATCCCAAGCGGAGGTGTACCCACAATCTTCTATTGCCGCTTTTACATTTTCAGGCAGCTTTTCTCCGGTTGCCATCATGGTGGTTGCAGCACCCATTGACACTCCGTGCAGAATTATTTTTGATTCTGGATGACGCTCAGCAATGTAGTTTATCCATTCAATTACATCGAGGCGGTCGTTCCAGCCCATTGTTATGAAATCCTGCTCCGAATCTCCGTGTCCGCGAAGGCTCGGCAGTAAGACATTATAACCCAATTCATGGTATTTTTTTGCATAAATACCCATATTTGCTGGTGAAGAAGTGTAGCCGTGAATGCATATAATGTATACGTTACTGGGCTTATCAGGGCGAATAAGATCGGCATAAAGTGACTGTCTATGCTTTTTTTCGATTATAATTTTTTCTGTATCTTGATGCATAAACCAGTCGGCACCGTCATCAATCATACTGTCAAGCTTTTCCTTGTATTCGTTCTTTGGCTTTTTTGCGGCACTTTTAGCCACCATATCGGTAATAAGTTTGCTGTTTAGGCCTCCTCTTGAAAGTGAAAGTCTGTAAGAAATATCGCCGATTGTGAGATATATCAGTGATGCGCATCCACCGATTATCGCAACGTCTTTAATTTTTTTGCCGGTTGTGTTTGCCATAGTCTCACCTCTAAATCATTAACTATTTTTTATTATACAACAAAAGTCTATTAAAATCAAATGTTGAAATTAAAATATGTGTTGTTTTTGTTGTAGAAATCTGATAAAATATTTTGTGTAATATTAAATTGGAGGAATTTTGATGGCATCCGAAAAAATATTTCGTTCTGCCGTATTTGGCGGATTTAATCGCTCAGATGTTATTTCTTATATTGAGGACCTGAGAAATGAGATAAGTGATCTTCAAAGGAAGTATGCCGATAAGGAAACAAAGATTAATGAGCTTGAAGATAAAGTCGGCGATTTAACCGAGAAATGCGCGTCTTTAAATGATCTGCAAGAGAAATACAATGTTCAGTGCGATACTGTTGAAGCTTTGAAAAATGAAAACGTTGAGCTGAATAACAAGGTCTCCGAATTGCAGAATATTTCTGATAAGTATGATGAGTCCGTCTGCGAATTTGAGCTTAAAGAGCAAAAAATTAAAACCGCAGAGGCTCAGCTCGGTGCGGCATTTTTGGATGCGCGTAAGTATTCCGATGAAATTGTATCGGCTGCCAATGTTAAAGCCTCTGATATTTCGGCAAAGGCTTCGGCTGAAATATCGGAACAAGCTGTTGAGATAAGTAAGCTTACGGCAGAGGTCAATGCGATATCCGAAAGATTTAATCGCTCTATTGATGAATTACATTCAAGCATCGCTGCGCTTGCCAATAAAATGTCCGTTTCTGCAAATGAGCTTTCCAAGAGAAAAAATGCACCTTCCTTTGTGCCGGATGTATCAATTAAAATCGATGATGAAAACAATATAATGCTGCAAAATACAGAAGATGATAATTCAAAGAAAATAGAGGACGGGTTTAATCTTGATTCCTCAACGGTTTTTAATTTTAACAAACATAAAGAGGGATAAGGTTGGCTCTTTACCACATTAATACAAAGGATATCAAGGCGGCTGCACAAACCCTTAACGCCGGCGATACGGTATATTTGAGCGGAATCGTGTATACGTCGCGTGACGCTGCCCACAAAAGGATATTTGAACTTATAAATAAAGGAGCAGCTCTTCCTTATGATATAAATGGGGCTGTACAGTATTTTGCAGGTCCTACTCCGACTCCGAAGGGATTGGCAATAGGCAGCTGCGGGCCTACTACTTCAAGCAGAATGGATGTTTTTTCTCCAAAACTTTTAGATATGGGCCTTGGAGCGATGATAGGCAAAGGACCGCGTTCCGACGAGGTTTGCAAAGCTATCGTACGCAACGGCTCTGTATACTTTTGCGCCGTAGGCGGTGCCGGTGCACTTGCGTCAAAATGCATAAAGAGTTGTGAAGTTATTGCATTTTCGGAGCTTGGCTGCGAATCTGTCAAAAAGCTTGAATTCTGCGAGTTTCCGCTTACCGTTGCCATTGACTGCCATGGAGGAAATCTTTTTAAATAATAATATCGGAGATATAAAACAGATGGATTATAACAACTTTTTGAATATAAGAAAAAGCATAATCGAGAAAGAGTTTTCTCGAATGAATGATATGCAAAAAAAAGCGGTCTTTAGAATAAAAGGACCGCTTTTAATTCTCGCAGGCGCAGGTTCGGGAAAAACAACCGTGCTTGTTAATCGAATTTCAAATCTGCTCAAATACGGCGATGCTTACAATACGGAAAAATCTTCAAGGACTCCGGATGAGTACGATGTTGAACTAATGCAGCGCTATCTTGCAGGTGACAGCTCTGTGTACCATGAAATACGTGATGTATTATCCTATGACGCTCCCATGCCGTGGCAAATTCTCGCTATAACATTTACCAATAAAGCCGCAAATGAGCTTAAAGAACGCCTCGTTAAAATGTTAGGGGATAATGCTGCGGATATTTGGGCATGCACGTTTCATTCTGCTTGTTTGCGTATTCTGAGAAGAAACGGCGACAAACTCGGTTTCTCATCTCATTTTACAATCTATGACACCGACGACAGCAAGCGCGTAATGAAAGAATGTCAGAAATTGCTCGGTGTTGACGATAAATTTCTGTCACACAAGACTATACTTAATGAAATCAGCAAGGCTAAAGATTCGTTAATATCTCCCGACGATTATTTGAAATCGGCAGGCAATGATGTCAGACTTCGCAAAATGGGCGAGTGTTATAAAAAGTATCAGCAACTTTTAAAAAATGCCGATGCTATGGACTTTGATGATATTATAGCCAATACAGTTGCGCTTTTACAAAACGAACCCGATGTTCTTGACTATTACCAAAACAGATTTAAATACATAATGGTAGACGAGTATCAAGATACGAACCATGCTCAATATGTACTTACATCTCTGCTCGCGGACAAATATAAAAATATCTGTGTTGTCGGTGATGACGATCAGAGCATTTATCGTTTCAGGGGCGCTACTATTGAAAACATTTTGAGCTTTGAAAATAGATATGAAGATGCAGTTGTAATACGACTTGAGCAGAATTACAGATCCACACAGAACATTCTTGATGCCGCAAATGCGGTTATAGCCAACAATACCGAACGTAAGGTTAAAAATTTATGGACGGCAAACGGCAGCGGAGAAAAAATAGAACTGAGCACCGCTGCGGATGAGACAGATGAGGCGCGTTATATTGCCGAGCAAATTTTAAATTCTGTGGCGAAGGGCAGAAAGTGGAGCGATCATGCTGTTCTTTACAGGATGAACGCAATGTCAAACTCTATTGAGCGCGCACTTGTAAAAAATGCCATTCCGTACAGGATTATAGGCGGCCATAAGTTCTATGACAGAGCCGAAATCAAAGACATACATGCCTATCTTAACGTTATAAACAATCCGTCCGATTCTGTAAGATTGAGACGAATCATAAATGTACCGAAACGCGGTATAGGTGATTCTACGGTTGCCAAAGCCGGCGAAATAGCCGAAACTCTCGGTATTACGCTATATGAGGTTTTAAAAACCGCCGATCAGTACGAGGTGTTAAAGCGTACCTCTGGAAAGCTGATTCAATTTACTGCAATGATGGATAGACTGATGTCTCTCTCCGAAACAGAGGGCTTGCCGGAGCTATATGACAGTATTATAGAAGAAACCGGTTATGTAGGCTATCTTCGGTCCAATCCCGAAAAGTTCGACGACCGTATGCAAAATATAAACGAGCTTAAATCAAATCTTGTCAGATACGAAGAAGATAATGAAGATGCAACCCTCAACGATTATCTCGAAGAAATAGCTTTACTTACCGATATTGACAATTATAACGCGGGTGAGGATGCCGTCGTTCTTATGACGCTTCATTCGGCAAAGGGGCTTGAGTTTCCGGTGGTATTTATGCCCGGACTTGAAGAGGGAATATTCCCCGGGATACAGAGTATGTATAATGAAACTGAAGTTGAAGAAGAACGCAGGCTTGCATACGTAGGAATAACAAGGGCTAAAGAAAAGCTTTATATTACGAAGGCTAAAAGCAGAATGTTGTACGGCTCTACTAACTATTTCCATCAATCCAGATTTATCTCCGAAATCCCCGAGAATTTACTGAACATCAGGCAGGAGACGGGATTCAGAGCAATGGCGGGACTCGATAGGGCCGCAAAACACTCGCCGTATGTTGCTTCTGCAAGAGAACACCATATTGATCGCGGCTTCAGCGGTTCCGGAAAAGCTTCTCAGAAAGTCACAACGGGAGATATTGATTATAAAGTCGGCGACACGGTTATTCACAAGGTGTTCGGGGAAGGCGTTATTACAAAAACAACATCTATGGGAAACGATTTGCTGCTCGAAATTGCTTTCGTTAAAGCCGGTACGAAGAAAATTATGGCACGTCTTGCAAAGCTTCAAAAGGTGTAAAAATATTTTAGTTGCGAAAAAGAGGCTTTTTTGTCGAAAAAATATTGACCTTTTCTTTTTAATGGATTATAATAAACTTGCTACCTGAAAAACGGTAGTCCGCATTTTGCGCAAAAGACAGCATTTAGTTTTTGAGGGGCTGGACTGGTTGTTTTTTGCGCTCACTCAAAAGAGCACGGACAAAACATGAGTTTGTCCGTGCTCTTTTGCTTTATTTAGTTTTATTTGGTGCTGTATAAACAGCAGACTATTTTTTTAATGAATCATATACTCTTATATTTACGGCACCCGTATCACAGTTGTGTCTGTAAATGCTCATAACTATACCTATACCTAAATAGACACAAAGGTTGGAAGAACCGCCGGCACTGAAAAACGGAAGCGTTATACCGATGACGGGTAGCAGCATTAAACACATGCCTACGTTTATAATCATTTGCCCGATTATCATTGCAGCCATTCCCGTACAAATCAGATTGGTGGATTGTTCGCTTGACTTTTTTCCGACATAAATAATTCTCACGGTTATTAAAACTATAAGAAGCAGTGCGGTTATACAGCCGATAAATCCCAATTCTTCACCGACAACGGAAAAAATCATATCATTTTGGCTCTCCGGGACAGCTCCTGCCTGTGTGTAAGCTCCCTTAAACAAGCCTTGCCCCGTAATACCGCCGGCGCCGATGGCGTTAAGACCGCGTTGCTGCTGATATATAATATCAGGATATAAATCGGGATAAATAAGAGCTAAAAATCTGTCTTTTTGGAGTTGCTTTAAAACATAAGTCCAAATAAGAGGAGTTGCCGCTCCGACTAAAGCTATACCGCCGAGAAAATATCCCCAATGAACGCCTGCTACAAACATCATGACAATGGCAATAACCATAAATACGAGTGCAGAACCCATATCGCCGGTTGCCGCAACAAGAACTATCGGTACGGCAGCGTGTGCACCGAGTTGAAGGATACTGAAAATGTTGTTGATTTTTTCTTTCACTTTATCCAAATGCACACCGAACGTTATAATAAATCCGATTTTTACAAGTTCTGACGGTTGAAAATTTATAGGTCCTATTGAAAGCCATGTTCTGGCGTCCGGTCTTGAAGACGGCCCTGTGCCCCATTTGAAGAGAACAAGCATTATGATAACACAGAAAACAGCTATAACCGGCCAAAACTTGGTATATACTTGGTAATCGAAATATGATAAGAACAACGCAGCAATGATTCCGAGGAAAATCGCAAGCAGCATTATTATAAATTCTCTCGAAAAATGAGCTCCGTCTTTAAGAGTGTATCGGGTGGCACTGTAAACCATTAACAATCCAAATGCGGAGGTAATCACACAAAGAGAAAACAACAAAATATCAGTTTCCTTCAAAAAGCTTTTTATTGTCGAAAAAACCTTTTTCATTTTTTTACCTCCGAATTTATTATTTAATATTATATTATGGTGAGCTGATATTTTCAAGCAAAAAAGTATTTACTGATAATAAATTTAATGCTAAAATAACTAAGGTGATTAAATGATAGAGTTTTCAAGTAAATCCGCCAAGGAAACAATTGCCTTAGGCGAAAAACTGGCAAAAAAGCTTGACGGCGGAACGGTTGTGGCTTTTTACGGCGGTCTCGGAATGGGCAAGACAACTCTTATCAGCGGTATTGCAAAGGGTATGGGGCTCACTTGTAATGTTTCAAGCCCGACATTTGCAATTGTAAATGTTTACGGTGAGCATAATGAGCTTTGTCATTTTGATATGTACCGTGTTGAGAGCTGGGACGATCTTTATTCTACCGGCTTTTTTGACTATATAGATATGGGCTCGGTTTTGTGTGTTGAGTGGAGTGAAAATGTTGAAAACGCATTGCCTGAGAATACTGTGAGGGTATATATGGAAAAAGGCGGTTCCGATAATGATCGTATTATTAGAATAGATGGTGTTAAAGATGAAAATTCTCTCTGTTGAAAGCTCAGCTGCTTCTTGCAGTGTTGCGCTTTCGGATAATGGGGTACTTATAGGTGAAGAGTTCACAAACGTAAAACTGACACACAGCGAAACCCTTATGCCGATGGTGAAAAATATACTTGATAATACTAAAACCGATATAGGCACAGTGAATGTATTTGCTGTTTCAAACGGACCGGGTTCATTTACGGGTGTCAGAATCGGCGTGGCTGCCATAAAGGGAATGGCCGATGGAGTCGGCAAGCCGTGCTGTGGTATTTCTACTCTTGAGACAATAGCGTATCCCTTTTTTGACCGAAACTGTGTTGTTTGTTCTCTTATGGACGCAAGATGTTCTCAGGTGTATACAGCTCTTTTTGAAAATGGGAAAAGGCTTACTCCCGACAGCGCGATGCTCATATCGGAATTGGCAGACAGCTTAAAAAGCATAGACAAGCCTATTTTATTTGCAGGCGACGGTGCCACAGTAACCTATGAAAAGCTTTCGGATAGCTTTGACAATATCATATTGGCGGACGCACAAAACAGGTATCAGCGCGCATCAAGCGTTGCATTTCTTACTGAAAAATATATCAATTCAGGTAAATTACCGGTTAGCGCCAACGAGCTTTTACCGGTTTATTTAAGACTGCCTCAGGCAGAGCGAGAATTAAAAAAGAAAAAGGAGCTTAAGAAATGACGGTTTATTTAGGAGCAGATCACGGCGGATTTGAATTGAAAGAGGCATTGAAAAAACATCTTGATGCAGAAGGCTATAAAGTAATAGACTGCGGAACTGATTCTACACAATCGGTGGATTATGCGCCAATTGCCGAAAAAACTTGCTTAAGTGTTTTATCGGATGAGGGCAGCCTCGGGATTCTGTGTTGCGGAACCGGTATAGGTATGTCTATGGCGGCAAATAAAGTCAAGGGTATACGCGCAGCTTGTTGTTCCGACTATTTTAGTGCTAAATATACAAGACTTCACAATAATGCTAATATTCTTTGCCTCGGCGGCAGGGTAGTCGGTGCCGGCCTTGCTGCAGAACTGGCTGATGTCTTTTTGAAAACCGAATTTGAGGGATGCCGCCATCAAAGAAGAATAGACCAAATAACCGATATCGAAAACAAATAAAAATATCTTGTCTTTTATTGACGGCTGTTATATAATATTTTAGAAATTTAAATTATTGGAGGCTAATTATGGGTAAGGTTACTATTACCAACCATCCGCTTATTCAGCACAAACTGACGTTGCTCCGAGATAAAAATACCGGTTCTAAAGAATTCAGAGCACTTGTTTCAGAGATAGCAACGCTTATGTGCTACGAGGCTACTCGCGATCTTCCTCTTGAGGAAGTCGAAATCGAAACTCCTATTGCTATTGCTAAAGCTAAAGTTATTTCGGGTAAAAAACTCGCATTCGTTCCGATACTCAGAGCCGGAACCGGAATGCTTGACGGCGTCTTGGCGCTTGTTCCCTCGGCAAAGGTTGGCCACATCGGCATGTATCGTGATCCGGTTACGGTAAAGCCCGTTCCGTATTATTGCAAGTTACCGTCTGATATTTCGGAGCGTGAAGTAATCGTGCTTGATCCTATGCTTGCAACAGGCGGTTCCGCTATTGATGCAATAGATCAGATAAAGACTTTCCATCCGAAATCAATTAAATTTATGGGTATTATCGCTGCTCCCGAGGGTCTTGAAGCTCTTACGACGGCTCATCCCGATGTTGATATTTTCTGCGCTGCTCTTGATGAGAGACTTAATGAGCACAGCTACATTATTCCCGGTCTCGGTGATGCCGGTGACAGAATATTCGGCACAAAGTAATTTACGCCTAAAATAATTTAAGAATATTTGTCCCTCCTTTGTCATATCAATTATTGATAGACTAAGGAGGGATTTGTTTTGAACGATACTGTTGAAGAACGCGCTGTGATCTTGGGAGAATATATTGTTGAAAACAGAGCCACCGTAAGAGCGGCAGCTAAGGTGTTTTCGGTGAGCAAATCAACAGTACATATGGATGTTGCCGAGCGACTTAGGAGGATAAATCCGGGGCTATATACAGAAGTCAGAGAGGTCTTGGAGGTTAATAAAGCTGAACGACATATAAGAGGCGGCCAGGCAACAAAGCAAAAATACTTATCCGAGAAAAAACAATAAAGCTAAAATTTTAAGCGGTTTTTATACCGCTTATATTTTTGTTTTTTTTTAACGTATAATATGTTATACTATCATAAAACCAATTAAAGGATGTGCATATCTTTGAGAAAGCTTGATCTTGTGATTCCTTGCTTTAACGAGCAGGAGTCTTTACCTCTTTTTTTTGAAGCGGTAAAAGATGTCAAAGATAAAATGAACGATGTTTCGGTAAGGTTTATTTTTGTTAACGACGGCAGCCGCGATAATACACTCGGTTTACTGCGTGATTATGCGGAAAAATATGATTATGTAAAATATATTTCTTTTTCGCGCAATTTTGGCAAAGAAGCCGCCATGCTTGCCGGTATGAAGATGTCGGACGCAGAATATGTCGGAATTTTGGACGCCGATTTGCAGCACTCACCGAATTTGATTCCGGATATGATGAATGTGCTTATTAACGAAGATTACGATATAGCTGCCGCAAGGCGCATAGACAGAAAAGGTGAGGCAAAGCTTAAAAGTGTTTTCTCAAAGCAGTTTTATAAACTTATCAATAAAATTTCGGACACGGGTATTGAGGACGGCGCGCAGGATTTCAGAATAATGAAGCGTAAGGTCGTCGATGCAATAATTTCTATGCCGGAATATAACAGATTTTCCAAAGGGATATTCAGTTGGGTAGGATTTAAGACGAAATGGTTTGAACATGAGAACAACAGCCGCGTGGCAGGTGAGACGAAATGGTCGTTTTGGAAATTGCTGCGATACGCGCTTGACGGTATTATAGGATTTTCGACTGCACCCTTAAAGATTTCGCTGTATATAGGGTCTGCATTCAGCTTGATCGGAATAGTTTATGCGATTTATATTTTTATACGAACTTTAATCTATGGTTCTGACGTACCCGGGTATCCTTCATTGATATGTGCCGTGTTTGTTATAGGGGGCCTCATATTGCTGTCTCTCGGCGTAGCGGGCGAGTATATTTCTCGAATTTATCTTGAAGTGAAAAACCGCCCTATATATATTGTCGATGAAACTAACATCATTCCGAAATTTAATGAAAAAAATAAGTAAAAAGCCTTGTAAATATTGACTTTTTTAGATATAATCTAAATATTATGGCTTTAATAATTGTGCTCTGAAAGGGGAAAAAATAAAGTGGCAGATGAAAAAAATATGTTCGTAGATATGGAACATGAAGTCATGGATTTTTGGGAAAAGGAAAAGTGCTTTGAAAAGCTCCGCGAAAAAAATCGTGGTCACAAAATGTTCCGATTCCTTGACGGTCCTATAACAGCTAATAACCCTATGGGTATTCACCACGCTTGGGGCAGAAGTATAAAAGATATTTTTATTCGCTATCATGCAATGCAAGGATGTGATTGCCGTTACCAAAACGGATTTGACTCACAGGGACTATGGGTTGAAGTTGAGGTTGAAAAAGCCCTTGGTTTTAAGACTAAAAAGGATATTGAAAACTACGGTATGGACAAGTTTACAAAAGCTTGTAAAGACCGTGTCAAGCATTTTTCGGGGATTATTACCGAACAGTCCAAACGACTCGGCCAATGGATGGATTGGGATCATTCCTACTATACTAACACCGATGAAAATATAGGCGGTATTTGGTATTTTCTTAAAAAATGTGATGAGCACGGATGGATTCAGCGTGAGTATAAGCCTATGCCTTGGTGTCCTAGATGCGGAACATCGCTATCCGAGCACGAAATGACAGGCTCATACAAAATGATGACGCACAATTCGGTATATTTTAAGCTCCCGATTAAAGAAATACCGTCCAAAATGCTTGTTTGGACAACAACTCCATGGACGCTTTCTTCTAATGTTGCGCTTGCAGTCAATCCCGAAATTGATTATGTTGAAGTAAAGGTTAAAAGCGATGAAAAAACTCTGATTCTCGCTAAGAATGCAATAGGTCATCTCGGCGACGATAAAGTCGAAGTGCTTCGTGCGTTTAAGGGATCTGAGCTTGTAGGCTATCATTATGAAACATGCTTCCCGGATATTCCCGCCCAAAGCGGTATTGACCATAAAATCGTTGCTTGGGAGGATGTTGCCGCAGACGAAGGTACCGGCATAGTGCATATAGCTCCAGGTTGCGGCGTCGAAGACTTTGAGCTTGGTGAAAAACTCGGTCTCGCAAAAGTAATGCCCATTGATGATATGGGTATATATCTTGACGGATTCGGCTGGATGACCGGAAAAGACAGCCATACCGTTGCAGATGAGGTGTTTGAGCACCTTAAAGCTGATGATAAGCTCTATAAGGTTGAACCGCATGAGCATAGCTATCCCGTATGCTGGAGATGTAAATCGGAGGTTGTGTTCAGACTTGTACCGGCTTGGTACATCAGAACAGATGAATTACGTCCGAAGCTTATTGAAGCTGCCAATACCGTTAAATGGGAGCCTGCATCAAACGGCAAACGTATGAACGATTGGTTAAATAATATGGGAGACTGGAACATATCCCGTAAGCGTTATTACGGTATGCCGCTTCCGTTTTATCCTTGCGATTGCGGTCATGTAACCGTTGTAGGTTCTAAGGAAGAGCTTCGTTCTCTTGCGGTTGACCCTAAACTTGTTGATGAACTGCCCGAGCTTCACAGACCTTGGGTGGATAAGATTAAAATTAAATGCCCGCATTGCGGCAAAGAGGTTTCGCGTATATCTGAAATCGGTGATGTTTGGCTTGATGCCGGCATTGTTCCTTACTCAACATTCGGATATTTCCGTGATAAGGAAGAATGGAAAAAGAACTTCCCTGCAGAGTGGGTTACCGAAATGCACGAGCAGGTTAGACTTTGGTTTTATTCACAGCTCTTTATGAGTGTTGTGCTTGAGGGTAAAGCTCCTTATGAGAGAGTTCTCACTAATAGTGCCGTAATAGCCGAAGACGGCAGAAAGTTCTCGAAAACCGGATTTATGATTAAATTCGATGAGGCGGCCGAAAAAATAGGTGCTGACACAGTCCGCTATTTATATGCAGGTGCTCCTGTGTCAAACGATGTTCGTTTTGGTTATAATCTCGGCGATGAGGCGAGAAGAAAGCTCCTTTCATATTGGAATATTTTTACGTTTTTTGAGACATATGCAAAAATCGACAAGCCTAATTTTGAAAATTACACACCGGACAAGTCTGCGATGACTCCTACGGATATATGGCTTGTTGTTCGTACCAATGAATTCCTGAAAAAAGCTAAAGCGCTTTATGATGACTATAAAGTTTATATGCTTGTAAAAGAATTTGAGGTATTTGTTGACGATATATCAAATTGGTATATAAGGACAAATCGTCGTCGCTTCTGGAAAACCGGCGATGAAAAAGATAAGATGACTGCTTATTGGGTGCTTTATTATGCACTTAATACTGCAACTCTTGTTATGTCACCTGTTATTCCGTTTATGACAGAGCATATTTGGCAGAACTTTACGAGAAAAGTTATGCCTTCGTCACCGATCTCCGTGCATCTCTGCGATTGGCCGAAGCCGATAGAGGGATTTGAGGATGACGGAATTGTTGAAAAAACGGCTGTCTCAAGAGAGATAATAGCTACTGCAATGAGACTTCGCAATGAGCAGCAGCTCAAGGTTCGCCAGCCTCTTTCAACACTTTATGTTTGTTGTGACAGCGAAACGGCAAATAAAATAGGTGTATTTGAAAAGATAATACTTGATGAGCTTAACATTAAGAATATTAAATATATTGATGATGTTAATGTTCTTGAGGATAAATATCTGACCGTAAACTTTAAGGTAGCCGGTGCTGTTCTTAAGCAGAATGTTAACAAGATGAAGCAAACCCTTGAAACACTTTCAAAGGATGATATGACGAAGCTTGTTTCTGCAGTTGAACAGGGAGATGAAGTTTTCGTTCCCGGTTGGGACGATAAATTTGCCGCTGATATATTCAGTGTCCAGACAAAAACTAAAGAGGGTATTGTATCTGCCGAGCTTCAGAATGATAAGGGCGTTGTGGCGTTGGATACCGTGCTTACCGACGAACTCATTAAAGAGGGCTTGGTACGTGATACGGTAAGACAGTGTCAGCTTATAAGAAAAGAAGCAGGGTATGAGGTAGAGCAGAGAGTTAAAATGGCAATTGAGTCTCTTGACACAGCCGTTATTGGTGCTCTTAAAGAAAAGACCGAATACATTAAGTCTGAGCTTCTTGCCGATGAACTTATCCTCGGCGGAACTCTTTCTGACGCGGATCTTACCAAAGAAGTTGAGATAGGCGACGGTAAAGTCAAATTAGCGGTCGCAAAAGCATAATCGGAGGTTTTAATTATGACAGAAATCAATAAAGATATGACAATCGGCGACATTCTTGATGCCGAGAGAGATACAGCTCCTTTTTTCCTTGAAATGGGTATGCATTGCTTGGGTTGCCCGGCTTCGCGCGGCGAAACAGTAGAGCAGGCTTGTATGGTTCACGGTGTTGACCCGGACGTGCTTGTTGAGAATATCAACGAATTTTTAAAAGGAAAAAATAACTGACTTAAAAAGGCTGTGCTCAAAACACAGCCTTTAAATTACGGTAATTATGATTAACTTAACTCCTCGTTTGCTGAAAACAGCAGAATTGATTACTCCGTGCAAAAAGCTTGCCGACATCGGAACCGATCACGCATACATACCGGTCTACGCATTACAAAATGATCTTGCTGAAACTGTTGTGGCCTCTGATATAAACGAAGGACCGTTAAATAATGCGGCAAAAACCGTTAAACAATACGGTTTTGAAGATAGAGTGGTTTTACGGCTTTCCGACGGACTTGAAAATATTGAAGAAACCGAAGCCGACGCCGTTGTTATAGCGGGTATGGGCGGTGAGCTTATAGCTAAAATAATCGGTGACGCACCATGGCTTAAAAATAATAAACAGATTATTATGCAGCCAATGACTCATTTTGAAGATTTGAGGGCTTTTTTGTGCGATAACGGTTATAAAATTACAAAGGAGACGGTTGTAAGAGAAGGTAAAAGACTGTATCTTGCACTGTCCGCCGAATATACCGAAGAAGAGGCTGATTTTGGCGAGTGGTACTTCTATGTCGGAAATCTGATTTACAGCAATAATCCGGATGAAATTGAATTTTGTAATAGAATTGTAAACAGGCTTGAAAAAAAGTATACGGCGCTTAAAAATTCCGGTTATGATGCAAACAAAATAGGCAAAATTTTGGAGGAAATTAAATATGAGCAGGCTAAGCGAAATATATGATTATATTGACGGTTTTGCACCGTTTTCTTTACAACTTGAATGGGATAACAGCGGTATTTTGGTAAATTGCGGTGACTGTGTTATTTCAAAGGCTTTGGTTACACTTGATATTACTTCAGAAGTTTTGAATGAAGCGATTGACGGAAAGTATGACCTTATTGTTTCCCACCATCCGGTAATTTTCGGTTCTTTGTCTGCACTTACCGAAAAAACACCGGCAGCAATTTGCTTTAAAAACGATATATCTGTTATATCCGCCCACACCAATTATGATTTATCTCCCATTGGTGTAAATAAGGTTCTGGCACAAAAACTGAATTTGCATAATGTTGTTTCAAGTAATGACAGCTGCTTTATGGTAGGTGAGCTTGATAAACCGATGTCCTCGGATATGTTCTCGGAATATGTGAGCAAATGTCTTTCGGCGCACCTTAGATATAATGACTGTACAAAAGAAATAAAGACTGTTGCGGTTTGCGGCGGTGCAGGCTCGGATTTTGCATCGGACGCAAAAAAAGCCGGCGCTGATGCACTTGTTACGGGAGACGGAAAATATCATGAGTTTCTGGATGCAACCGATGAAGAAATATTACTTGTTTCTGCCGGGCATTATGAGACTGAGTTTCCGGCTGTAGTGAGCTTGTGTAAATTGCTTGAGGATAAGTTTAAAGATATACAATTTAAAGTTGCGGAACAAAAAACTCCGATTAAGAATATTTGAGGATATATCATTATGGCTCTTGACGGTATTACATTACATTTTATTAAAGACGAAATAGCCGAAAAGTTAATAGGAGCGAGAGTTGAACGGGTCAATCAGCCGTCAAGGCTTGAATTGGTCTTTAATATGCGAACAAGAAACGGTGCATATAAACTGCTTATGTCGGCAGAACCAAGCTCGGCAAGGGTGCATTTGACCTCTCATTCGCTTGAAAACCCGCAAAAACCGCCAATGCTTTGTATGCTTTTTAGAAAAAAACTTACAGGAGCAATTCTCCGAAGCATTCGTCAATCGGGCCTTGACAGAATACTGTTTTTTGATTTTGACGCAGTTAACGAAATAGGAGATAAGGTTAATCTCTCGGTTTGTGTCGAGATAATGGCTCAACACAGTAATATTATACTTATAGGCAATGACAGGAAAATAATCGATGCGGTAAAAAGGGTTGACGAAAATAAATCATCCGTCAGAGAAATATTGCCTTCCGTAACATATGTGTTGCCGCCGCAGCAGAAAAAATGCAATATTCTCAAGGACGAAGTCGAAGATATTTGTACTTCGGTACTGTTGAATTCTCATTTGAAAATGAGCAAGTCTTTGTTGTTTTCAATTGAGGGTTCTTCGCCTCTTATGTGTCGTGAAATTGCGTACGAAGCTTTTGAAGAAGATCTTGCGGTTTCGGAGTGCGACAGCGATATACTCAAAAAAGCTGTATCCGAATTAAAGGCATATTTGGTGAGCGATAAAGTCGGTGTTACCGTATTGTTTGATGTTGACGGTAAACCATATGATTTTTCGATAATTGATATCAAGCAATACGGTAGGCTCTTTAGCAAAAAGACTTTTGCGTCGGTTTCGGAAGCTCTTGATGTTTTTTATTATGAACGAGACCTTGCGTTGCGCATGAAGGTGAAGGCTAGGGATATAATAAAAATCCTGAATAATACGACAGAGCGCCTTGTCCGTAAAATAGCTAACCAAAGGGCGGAATTGCAAAAGTGTGATGATAAAGACACGTTGAAAACATATGCAGAGCTTATAAGTGCTAACCAATATAAATTAAGCTCCGGCTGTTCGTATTATGAGGTTGAAAATTATTATGATAACAATCGTCTTGTTAAAATACCTGTAAATCCGGCTTTATCTCCCGCAAAAAACTCACAGAAATACTACAAGGAGTATAAAAAAGCGCATACTGCAGAAAAAATGCTCGCCGATTTAATTGAATCCGGGGAACAGGAATTATCTTATATTGACTCGGTAAAAGACAGCCTTATGCGTGCCGAAACAGAGAGTGAAATTGCAAGTATACGAAATGAGCTTGTTTTAGGCGGTTTTATAAAGAAGCATAAAATCGCAAAGCAAAAACAGCCTCGTGAACTTCCTCCGCTTGAATATGTAACAAGTGAGGGCTTCAGGGTTCTTGTCGGTAGGAATAATTTGCAAAACGATAAACTTACATTTAAAACAGCCAAAAATTATGATATGTGGTTTCACACCAAAGGTGTTCCGGGTTCACATACAATACTTGTTTCAGATAAACGTGAATTTACAGACCTTGCAATTTCGGAGGCTGCGATTATAGCGGCTTGTAATAGTTCTGCAAAGGAAAATACTAAGGTACCAGTTGATTATACATTAGTAAAAAATGTTAAAAAGCCGGCGGGAGCACTACCCGGTAAGGTCGTGTATTACACAAACAATATGATTTACGTCATTGCAGATAAAACAAAGATTACAGAAAAAAAGTCCGGCTGAGCCGGACTTTTAGTTTTATGCTCTTTTTTCGCCGTTATCGGAGGATAGAATTTCATTTTGCTTGAATAGCAATGATATACACCATACTGCCGCCAACGCAACAAGAGTGTATATTATTCTGCTGATAACTGCATCTTGACCGCCGCATATCCATCCGACAATATCAAACTTGAAAAGTCCGATTGAACCCCAATTGATACCGCCGATGATAACAAGGATTAACGCAATTCTGTCTAACATCAGTTTTCAACTCCTTTAAATAGTTCATTGTTATTATGAACCAAAAAAAGAGTTTTATACAGTTTCTTAGATCCCGGCCGCTTGCTTCAACTCAACGGCTTTATCGGTCTTTTCCCACGGAAGATCAAGGTCGGTTCTGCCCATGTGACCATATGCAGCGAGCTGACGATAAATAGGTCTGCGTAAGTTGAGGCTGTCAATTATAGCCGCCGGACGCAAATCAAATGTTTCGGTGACAATTTCACTTAAAGTATCGTCGGAAATTATGCCTGTTCCGAATGTATCAATCATAACAGAAACAGGATGTGCTACGCCGATTGCGTAAGCAATTTGAATTTCACATTTTTTTGCAAGACCTGCCGCAACAATATTTTTGGCGACATATCGCGCAGCATAAGCAGCAGAACGATCTACTTTTGTGGGGTCCTTTCCGGAGAAGCAACCGCCGCCGTGACGACCGATACCGCCGTATGTGTCAACAATAATTTTTCTTCCTGTAAGACCGCTGTCACCTGCAGGGCCGCCTGTGACAAATCTGCCCGTAGGATTCACATAAATAATTGTATCGTCATCTAAAAGATTTTCGGGAACAATGGGCTTGATAACATATTTTACTATGTCACTTCTGATTTGATCAAGAGAGACGTCAGCACTGTGCTGAGAGGAAATAACAATAGTGTCAACTCTTTTGGGCGCACCGCTTTCATCGTATTCGACGGTAACCTGTGTTTTGCCGTCCGGACGGAGATAGGGGAGTGTACCGTCTTTTCTGACGTTTGTAAGTTGCTTTGCAAGCTTATGTGAAAGTGAAATTGACAGCGGCATAAGCTCTTCGGTTTCGTCGCAGGCGTAACCAAACATCATACCCTGATCACCGGCACCGTGAAGATTATAACTGTCATCATACCCTTCTTTCAGCTCGTATGATTTATCTACGCCGAGAGCTATGTCCGGTGACTGCTTGTCAATAGCGATTTGAACCTTACAGGTATGTCCGTCAAAGCCTTTTTCAGGTGAGTCGTAGCCTATCTCACAAACAACATCTCTTGCAATTTTCTCAATATCGATTTTTGCCTTCGTGGTTATTTCACCCATAACCATTATTTGGTCGGTTATACAAGTTGTTTCGCAAGCAACTCTGCCGTCAGGATCTTGTGCGAGAATAGCATCAAGAACAGCATCGGATATATTATCGCATATTTTATCAGGATGTCCTTCTGTAACCGATTCTGATGTAAAAAGATGTTTCGCCATTTTTAAAATTACTCCTTTATGTTTAACAATCAAAAAAAGAACGCCCGTGCTAAATCCGCATAAGGCGTCCCATAGAACTCACCTTATCTCTCAGCACAAAATGCTGCGGGATTTAGCACCTTGCATCTAAGTGCAGGTTGCCGGGCTTCACAGGGCCGATCCCTCCGCCACTCTTTATAAGGATTGTTATTTATTTGATTATATTCTACTATTTTTGTCAACGTTTGTCAATAAAATCAACTCAAATATTCTTGCCTTTTAAAATAGGGGACAGCGGCTTATAAATAAGCGTTGCTATCAGAACATTTACAAGACCCTTAGCAAAAGTGAACGGTAAATTAAATACAAATAAAGCCTGCCAAAGATTTTTAATCGAAGGCAAAATAGAACTGTATGCAGCAATTATAACGTCCATCGGCATAAACTTTGTATAAATCGGATAAACAATATAATAGTTTGAAACCATACTGAATGCTGCCATTATTACGGCTCCGAGAAGTGCGCCGAGAACAGCACTTTTTTTGGTTTTCTTGTGCTTATAAATCAGTCCCGCGGGAAGCACAAATGCACATCCCAAAATAAAGTTGGATAGTTCACCGACTCCGCCGGTTTGTGTACTTAAAAGATTAATCAGATTTTTAATCAGACAAACAATAACACCGCTTAACGGGCCGTATGCAAACGCAGCAATCAGCGCCGGAAGCTCTGAAAAATCCATTTTGATAAAGCTCGGCATAAACGGAACATTAAAGCTCAGAAACATAAGGACGGTTGAAACAGCCGCTAAAATGGCTGTTACAGTCATCTTTCTGATTTGAAATCCCGACATTATTTTTTTCTTTTCATTTTTGTTGTTTGACATGGTATCAGACCTTTCATATTTTTGCTGAAATATGCTGCCAAACAAAATAAAAACCTCGCAGATATAACCTGCGAGGTGAAAGTGTAGCTTAAGTACATCTTCTTTCATCCGGACTGTACCGTCGGTTCGGGAGTTGCACCCGATCAGCCGAAGCTTGTGGACTTTTACCACCGGTGGGGAATTTCACCCCGCCTCGAAGACAGCAATATTTTGCATTAACATTATATGACGGTACAGATATATTGTCAATATGTCAATTTAAAAAGTCATACCCTTGTTTCAATTAAATTGACATTTCCGCATATTTTGAATTCTCCGCTATCGGCACTTATAAAATAACTGTCGCCTTTGCACAACGGAAATGTTTCGTTTTCGCAAATCAAAGAGCCGTTGCCGTCGATAACGAGAATGGATACAAACGAATTGCTGTCGGCTACGGAGGAATAGCTTTTGTTTACGGTAACGTCTTTGACCGAGAACAGTTCGCACGAAGTAAGGTGTTTTTCGTCATAGCCATCTTTCTTAACAACAGGTGGCATTACACCGTTATTTTTCGGTGGTTCGCATTTTGTAACGTCGAGGGCTTTTTCGGTGTGTAGCTCTCTTGGCTTTCCGTCAGCTCCCAAACGGTTGTAATCGTATACGCGATATGTAGTATTGGAATTTTGCTGAATTTCCGCAAGAAGAATTCCTTTTCCGATTGCATGTAGTGTGCCGGATTCGATAAAGAAAAATTCACCCTTTTTAACCTTCACATGATTTACTATGTCTAAAAATGTATTGTCCTCAATGCGTTTTCTGAATTCTTCATTTGAAATTTTTTTCTTGAATCCGTATATCAGTTCAGCGCCTTCGTCACAATCAATCACATACCAGCATTCGGTTTTTCCGTATTCGCCTTCAACTCGAAGCGCATAATCATCATTTGGATGCACCTGTACGGATAAATTATCTTTAGCGTCAATCAGTTTTATGAGAATGGGGAAAAAGTCATATTTTTGTGCCTTTGTTCCGAGTATATCTTTTCCTGTTTCATTAATGACTTCGGACAATGTTTTACCGTCAAATTTTCCGCCGTCAATAATATTTTCGCCGTCTTTATGACAAGACAGCATCCAACCTTCAGCGATTTTTTTTAAGTCGCTTTTAAATCCGAAATCATCACGAAGTTTTGTTCCTCCCCAAATATAATCTTTGAACGCGGGTTTTAATTTGAGTATCATCTAAAGACCTCCTTTATAAATATTTTATCAAAAAATGCTTGCAAATTCAATAATTTATATGATTCTGTTTGACAACGCTTTTTGATATCAATTTTGATAATATGAACATTTATTGACTTTTTTAATACATTCTGTTAATATGATGACATGCCGTTACAGTAAACAACGTTTAAAATACAACTGAACGGGAGTGCAAGCCCCATGCGGTAAAATTTCACGGCTTGATAAAAAACGTGCGGCAAATTAAAAAACTTTAAATTTACGCACGGATAATATCTATGATATTGTCCGTTTTTATTTAGTCCTTGATAATTGTCGGCAACAGTAAAGTCCCTCGAAACCGCAAACGGAACATACACCCGGCAGAGGACATAGAAAGTATAAATAATATGCATATTTGGAGATTAGATAACTGGGAAAAGATTTTGCCGAAAGACGGCTCAGGGCGAACTGGGTTACGGTTTCGATGTGACAAAAATGTTGACCCGGAAGTTAAACGTGCATGCTTACAATTCGGAAAATGGTTGCGTGCAGAGTATTACTTTCCGGTAAGGATTGTTGTTTATGTTAAAGAGGCAGAAAGGATTCGAGCAAAAGACGGCAATCATGTAGTTGGAACCTTTTTTGAGCCCTATTCATACTATGATGAACCATATATCAGAATTGCAACAGGCGATTATGAGGAATTGCTAAGCAAGAACGGAAAAGACAATGCGCTTGCTTCAATTCTTATTTCATTGGCGCATGAATTGACTCACTACTATCAGTGGATAAATAATCTTCAACTAACATCAATGGGCAGAGAGCGACAGGCAAGCAGATATGCACGTTATATAATAGATGAGTACGCCACAACCAGAGAGCACCCGTGACAGAATTAAATTGCCATAAATACTTTTTAATTTGCACTTTACAACTCTCGGCGGTTTGTTACGTGTCGGGACACTTTAGATGTATATTAACTATAATTGTGCTGATACGTGACATCTTTATTAACCAGAGTAAGTAACGTAACTCAAATAACCGGCAACACCGCCTTGGCTCAAACGAACCCTCTGCGGTACAGAAGCTACTATTACGACAGCGAGACGGGCTATTACCACCTCAAATCAAGGTACTACAACCCTGAATTGTGCAGGTTTATAAATGCTGATAGTGTTGATGTACTTGATGAAGACCAAAATAATGTTCTTGAGAATAATTTATTTGCATATTGCCTTAATAATCCTGTAAATATGGTTGATGATGGAAAAATGTCAAATGCTATACGTAGCACTGCCCCTTTAGGAATATTGACAACTGGATTGCTTTTTGGATGGCAAGTATCTGCGGCTATTATCATAGCGATTGCAACCATTGTGGTTGTACAAATTTTAGTTGTGTATGCTAAAAGCAAAAGAGAAACTGGTAGACCTGAATTAAAAAACAAGGACGAGAGGGACTTGAAAAAAAGGAACAAGAAGGAACAGGTTGGGAAAAAGGTCCGGTAAAAAGTAAAGAAAACAACCAAGATCACACAGCCCTAGTAAAAAATGTCATAGGAAGAAGTTTGATAAATAATGAGAAAATTATGGACGTCAAACAATTGGAATGAATATATTTGTGAAAAATCAAGACCCGGAATTCGACTGAAATTTGATAAGAATGTAGACCCTGAAGTGAAACGTGCATGTAAGCAATATGTTAATTGGCTACGTACGCAATACTACTTTCCAATTCGAGTGCCAATATATTTAAAATCCAGCTGTGAAATTATAAGCTGTGCCGGAGAGAAAGCCAGTGCTTCTTTTTTTGGCCCATTTGATATAAATAACGAACCTTTTATCAGAGTTGCTGTTGGCGACTATTATGATTTGCTAAATAAGAGTGACAAAGATGATGCATTAGCTGTAATTCTTGTATCAATAACTCATGAATTAACTCATTATTTTCAATGGATAAAACATCATGATGAATGGTGTTATGCGGATGATATTTTGAATAATTATTACGAACGCCAAGCATTATATTACGCAAATGTTATTGTTTATAGCGATTATGCTAATATCGTTGATCACCCTTAACGAATAAAATAACAGAAAAATTAACACAGGGGGTGGTTCTGTGTGATGAGAGATAGGAAAGGAAATGTTGGCATTATTGTATCGGCTAATACCAGAGGAGGAACACTATCTGCCTCACTTTCTAAATATAAAAGCAAAACTAACGCCCCGACAATTTATCATCAAAAAGGGACTTCGGCACAAATTGGTGGTAGTATAGATATAGGAGCATCTTTAGGACTGGAATATGTAGTCTTTCCCGATACAACAACTAATGATGTTTATCAAGGGACAACTATTTCTACCAGTTTTGGCGTTTCATGCATTCCGGCAGAAATACATGGAGAGATAGGTTATTCGTTGGTGTATGGATTTAATATTTACGATGAAATGAATTATATTTACAATATGATAATGGAATGGTGATGAATGTGAAGAATACTAAACTTATTTTTTGCTTCGTATTATTTGGTTTCCTAACTGTTCTTTCAGTTTTTCTTGGCGCTTTTCACACTTTTCCTTTTTGCGGATTTGCCCTTGACAGTCAAAAATTATTATACGTAGGAAGAGATAATGCAATAGAGGTTTATAGCGGAACAGAGAAGATTTTAGAGATAAATCCTCAAACTTCGCGGTCATATGCTTTTACTGTAACCGATGATACCATTGTATTATCTACGGCAGAATTCGTGTATGAAATTGATTTGAAAGGTAATGTAATTAAAAAAAGTGAAGATGTTAATTCAAAAACATATACCGATATAGAGAAGTCAAAAAAACATTTCGTGACATCTGACAATGAATATTTTTTAAAAAATAATTTCGGGCGATATAAAATTATTGATAAAAACAAAAATGTTTTATATGAAACCTCTGCCAAAGAATTTACAGTTAAATTATTATTTGTCGTGTCTGTTTTTATAGAATTATTGCTTATATGTATTTTTCTTAAAAGCAACGATGTATTTAAAACGGCAGAAAACAAGTATAAAGGTCGGTAGCAAGAGCCTGTTCCATATGAATATCCAGCTGACAAAGACTGCAAATTATCATCTACCAATCGGCGTGTTTGGCGCAGGCTTGTGGGGAGGTGTTATGCGTGATTAAATTTACAAAAAACCTTTTATTTAATCCAGCGGAAATATGTATTTCAGGTATTAGATGTAACTTCGATAATATAGCAAAAATCTCAACTATATTTGACTTCAAATGGACTGAAGTGACGATTGATTCTGTAAAAGAAGGAAGTTCGTTATTAGAATTTGTAAAGGTTCAAGGATTAAAAAACTTTATACGTCACCATTCAAGTGGTAATATAGAGATGTCTGTGGTTGTGCCATGCCCTTTATTTGAAGTTTTTTTGGATAAAGCAATTAAAGAAAATCCAGAAAATATATTTATGCTCAATTTACTTGAACCTGCAGGTAACGTATGTTTACAGCAACCTTTTGAAGAATTGGTAATTACTGGAATTACCGATGTGTTTATATCTATTGCTTTAGATGAAAATGCCTTGCTGATTTGTATGAATAAATCTTTAGTCATACCTCAGGAGGTGTTCAAGAGATTAAAGAAACTATGTTTTGACTAACATTATGCACAGCGCCGGCAAATAACACATTTTGGGGACAAAAGGCAACCGCTGGGATAATTCCAAGCCCTTAAAGGTTTCTAGGAATTCCTGACAAGTGCCGTGGTATTCGAGCGGCGTTGCTTTCGGTTTCATTTATAACGGCGAAGAATATTACTACATAAAGAATGTACAAAACGATATAGTCGCAATAGCCGATAAAAATGGCACCGTAGTTGCAAACTATTACTACGATGCTTGGGGTAACGTAACCCGAATAACCGGTACGGCAGCCTTGAATGGAATGGGCGACGGGGCATTGTCAGGTGCCGTTACTGGCGCAATAACAAGCGCTGCCGGTAGTGCGGTAAAAGTCTCACAAGCAGCGAAAGCGTGGAATAGTGGCGCCTTTAAATCAGGGTATCAATCAATGAAATACCACTACAATAAGCACGTAGTAAGCGAAGGATTGACAAAGGGAAATAATGTGCTCGAATATACACGAGATGCAGTAAGCTTTGCCAATCGAAATTCTTCGGCATTGAAGTATACCTACAACTACAAATATGGAAATGCATCTTGGAATTTTACTTATTTGACCGGACAGGGCGGAATGTTTACATCGACTGGTAAAATTTTAACGTTTTGGTATAGGTGAATCTAATGAAAAACAAACAACACGAGTACATTTTGAAAGCGTTTATAAACTCAAGAATTCCTATGGCGATTCGTAGATATTCTCCAGAACTTATTGCTATTGATTCTGTTGTAGGGGGGTATTGCTCTCAATTGATACATCGAGCAAAATTCATTGAACTCCCATCGAGTGAAATTATTTCTAAAACCGAAAAAGCTGTTTTTTCAGAATTGATAAATCAATCAACAGGAATGGAAAAAGATGAATTAGTGGTGTACTATCGACTTGCAATACTTGTGGAATCTATATTGATTCAATATCGCAAATAACATATGCCCGCAAGCAACGCCTTTTGGGGCAAAAGGCAACCGCTGGGATAATCCCAAGCCATTAAAGGTTTCAGGAGCACTCCTGACAAGTTTTGCCTTTGTGGTATCACAAAGGCTATGCTTTCGGTTTCAACTATAACGGCGAAGAATATTACTACATTAAAAATGTTCAATATGACATCAGAATGGCTATTTCATAACATTGCCTACGAATTACATCTTAAACGCAAATCAACAGCAGATGCTGACATTGAATATACAGGTGATTGTAGACCTTATGTGTATATTTCAACAAAAGTATTGGAAATTTTAGGAAGTGAGTAATTATGAACAAGAAAAGAGTTTATACACTACTGATTATATTGGGTGTTTTGGTTCTCGCCGTATTATTCTATGTATCCATTCCGTATATTGCAAACGCGGCAACGCGTCCCGTTAAGTCTTTTAACAAGGAAATTACCGCTATATCTTGCGAAAGCGAGGATATTCCTTATGTTGAAGCATACGGCAATATATATAAGGGCAAAAAAGTAATTTCGCTTTTTGATTTGTGTGAAAAGAAGCATAAAACTTATTATGATACACTTTGTATTTACGATAACAGAGCTTATTTTATATGTTCCGAGTCGGATAAAACAAATAAGCAGTGGTGTATATCTTCCGTAGATTTAAAGACGCATATTATTCAGACTCATTTTGTGTTTGAAAATCCTGCCGTAGCGTATGACGACTTTATGAATTTAGCAGAATACAGCAAGCGAAACGGATATTATTTTGACGGTAAAATCGTACTCAACGACTATGCTTCTGTTTGGGAATACGATTTAAAATCGGGTTCGGTAAAAGAATACGGTTATGACGATTTTGAATTTCCCGTACAGGAAATATACGGCGAGTATGTCGGCGATAATGCCATAAAGATTCATACTCCGCAATGGGAAAAGACGTTTTCATTTTATGACATAAGCCAAGAAAGCACCGGAGTTTCAACCGTTTATTCTTTTAAAGACAGAAAAATCCGTGTTACCGGTTGTAACTTCATAAACGATTTTTTCGTTGACAATGCCATTCAGTATATTAACGGAAAAATCTATGCGTTCGGTGAATGCACAGATGATTTAGGCGGTGCATATGCTGTTCTTTTGGAATATGATTTACAGCAAAACAAATGGTTGTATGTAACATCCATTTACACGTATAGTCCGGCTTCAGAAGCCTATATCATTCCGTCGGCAAGTTAAAAGTAGTACAAAGTTAGCACGTAACCGCCGATACCAACTAACGGAGATATTTAACAACATTTGTGCTGATATGTAGAATGTACAAAACGATATAGTCGCAATAGCCGATAAAAACGGAGATATAGTTGCAAACTATTACTACGGCGCATTGATTGGTGGCGTTGCAGGAGGTGGCTACGGCTATAACAAGGCTGTAAAAAGCAATATTCCAAAAGGACAGCGTTGGAGATACGTTGTTGGATGTGCTTTGGTTGGTGCAGTTATTGGAGGTGTAATAGTGTGATTTGTAGGCTATGGCGTAGGTGTTGCTCTGGGGGCAAAAACCTCACATCAGATATTTTAATTACACCGTCAATAATAGCATATCGGACGACAACATTATTTCTAACTGCTTTGTAAATTAAAGCTCTACCTTGTCTGTTAATCAGCGTCGTTGCACTTTTTTTATAGATGTATTGTGTTTCTACTTACAGATGAAAGCGACCTTGAAACAGATTTTATAACTAATCCACTTGAGGGTGAAAACAAGGTGATAATATGATTTTATACAGCGATGAATATACTCGAAAGCTTGAGCTTGAGGGAAAATGGATTGATTGTGTCCGGTATTCGCACGAAAAGCTGACAGCAGATAGAAAAAATGTTTCGCTGTTTTTGAAACTATCGGTTAACACTTGGTATACCTTGACTTTAGATGGACCGGTACTTTCCTTGAAAAAAGGCGAATATGACACATTGACCGATATGTTGTGTCATTGTTTCAAGTATTTCAATTCTGCATTTTCTGCTAATGAGAACTGCCAATGGCTATTTGGATATATGATGGAAGTTAGACCAGATTTGTTTCTCAATTCCGGAGTGGAGTATACTGCAATAGAACAGCAAGGAAAAATTCAAATTGAAAAAGCAAGCGAAAATGGTAACATGTTTGCACAACTACTATTTGCGTTGGACAACCGTTCTGATAAAGAAATTGAAAGGAAACGGAAAAGAGTCAGTGAACATATATCAGAATATTTTGACGAAAGTCAGGAGGTGGATAAGTATTTCATTGAAATATTAACGACAAATTTTTAACATTCTACTGGGATATTCACAAGCCCTTAAATGTTTCAAGTAATTCCTGACAAGTGCCGTGGTATTCGAGCGGCGGTGATTGCCGGTAGACGGCATTTTGTTTCAGCAGGTAACCGTCCGAAAAGACACAGCCACGTAGGGGGCATCCCTCCGGGGTACATAACAGAATCCAGCGAGACGGGTTATTACCACCTCAAATCAAGGTACTAAAACCCTGAATTGTGTAGGTTCTTGAATGCTAATAGTGTTGATGTACTTGATGAAGACCAAAATAATGTTCTTGAGAATAATTTATTTGCATATTGCCTTAATAATCCTGTAAATATGGTCGATTATGATGGAAATAGCGCAGTAGCTATAGCAGGAGGTTGTGGTTTATATGTATGGGCGTTTGCCGGGGCAAATGCATGGAATATTATTGGTCAAGTAGTACTTGTTGGAATGGCTGTTGTAACTATTGTATTAGCAATAAAAATAGTTTACGATAAAACATCTGGCAAAAAAACTACAAAAAATGGTTCGCAGACTGCCGGACACAGGACTACTAAAAATGGTTCAAAGAGAAAAAACTAATGACAAACATACAAGACCAAGACCGGGGCGTCAAAGTGAAAAGAAAAAGATGAAACCGTCTTGGAAAAGAAGGAGGTAAAATAATATGGATATTATAAACAGCATAAAATTTTGTCGAGACAAGCGAAAGGTTGCAAACGTATACCTCGATAAAGAGGACACATGCCATCATCTGACGGGATATATTACCGCCTGTAATGATGACGAGGTGCTGATAGCCCACATTAACACACGAGGCGAATACGACGGATTTGTATATGAATATGCAAGCAATGTTTATCGTGTCGATTATGACGGAGAGTATGAAAATAAAATCGGAACGCTGTATAAATTAAAACATCAAAGTCACCCGCAATTTGAACCTGATGAAGAAAATATTCTCTTCTCATTGCTGAAATTTGCCGAAAACAGCAAACTTTTGGTTTCGTTGGAGGATGAAGAGAACAGCGTAACCGGTTTTTTGAAAAGCTTTTCCGACACCCAAATTGAGCTTGAAACCGTAAATGAATACGGTAAATACAGCGGTGTTACCGTAATTGATTTGGAAATGGTTGAAACCATTTCCGTTGACACCGATTACGAGCAAGACGTTAAATTGTTGGCAGATAATAATACAGAGAACGGTTCTGTGTGTTGAAAGCCGTGCGAAACAGTTGAAGTGTGTATATTTATTTTATAATACACCGCCTTGGCTCAAATGAACCCTCTGCGGTACAGAAGCTACTATTACGACAGCGAGACGGGTTATTACCACCTCAAATCACGCTATTATTCTCCCGAAGTCGGCAGGTTCTTGAATGCGGATTCCGTTTTAGACAGCAGAAGTACAAATGCGCTTAACTTGTTTGTTTATTGCGGAAACAATCCTGTAAATAATCAAGACCCCGATGGGCAGTTCTTCTTTGGTGCGCTTATCGGAGGAATAGTCGGCGGAGCTACAGGTGCTTTGGCAGCGGCAGTAAAAGGCAAATCCATAAAGGCCGGACTGTTGACAGGGGCCGTTACAGGGGCATTTACAGGAGCATTTTGTGAAATTGCTGCTATTGGCGCAATACCCGCTATCCTTGCAGTAGTCTTATGCGGAGTTGTCGTTGGTGCTGGAAATCTTATTAACCAATACGCTAATTATCGTGTAGAAAAGAAGTCACAGACAAAAAACAAGAATACAAACAAAAATTCTCAAAACAACAGTTCACAAGGCAACAAGAGAAAAACATCTTCAAACGGCAAGGTAGCAAACGAATGTAACAGCTTTATGGATTATGTTGATGTTAAAAGTATTGTTGTTTCAAGTGTAACCGCAATGGCGTTTGCACCGGCATCAATAGGAGCGAGTTGTGTAGTAAATTCTGCTTTTTCTGGTGTTGACATAACGGGGGTAACCGGGTTTGTGGCTCAGTTTGCGGCTAATTTTGCGATGGGTGGTAACATTTCCATACTGCAATCTATTATTGACTTGTTTTAATCAGAGGTGATTGTATGAAAATATATTTGTCAAAATACTGGATAGCGGGCCATATAAGTTTGGTATGTGTGGAGGTGGCTGTTGTCGTTGCAACTGTTGTATTTTGTATTGAATATAGAGATGCTGACATTATTATGATAATCGGTTCATTAGTTTATATTGGTAGTGTTAGCTATGTGCAATCAAAAACAATATGCATCCTTGATTATGTTGAAGTAAGCAATAATCAATTTACTCAGTATTCATTTAGCGGAAAGCGGAAACGTGCCGTTAATTCTGATGAACCTATTTACTATCAAATTGTGCCGCTGATTGAAGGAGTATATTCAAGAGCTGACTTCATAGTATTATCTAATCAGGAGTTTTCCCCTTATCGAAACGGCAGCGGTCTTGCTGCAGTTTGCAAAGGGGCAAGTGCCAAGGGCAATCAAATTATTATGCCTTACAACCAAAAATCAAGACCGTTATTGCATCTTGGAGATTGGCATAAGGTTTGTTTTTATTGATTTGTGCTATTCAAGCAAGTACCTCTGTTTAACTATAAAATAGTGAGGAAACAGTCAAACTAAAAACTGATACAGGCGCAAAAACGCCCCTGCTTTCAAAACGAAAGTAGGGGTGTTTTTTGCATTTAAGGGCAAATCGGACGTTTTTTTCGTCATATTATAGATGTGAAAATCAAGTAGTCCCTCTCGTTCTCGTGTGACTTGCGTAAAAGCCGCCGTAAAAACAAGCGGAGAGTTTGTGGTGAAACCATCTCGTCAAAAAAACCACGTTAAATATGGCACGGGGAGAGCTTGGCTCCCCACTTTTATATGCAAGATTAGTGTTAACGGTCAGCACATCAGTTTTCCAAACTGAGGGTGGGAGTTCAAATCTCCTATCTTGCTCCAAAACGCTCCATAAAAAAAGTAAAAAGGGGAGATTTTTTTGAATACAGAAACCAAGTTCCAAACGGTCGGGAAATACAAAGTTGATGTTGCAGACGAAACAAATCAAGCAATACGTTTTGTGAAAAGCAATCCGTGTTGTATTTGCTCATGCGAAAACTTTTGTCCTATAAAATACAAGGGTACGTGTAAGATTTGGGTTAACCTGAAATCTGCATTATTCGCGGTTGAGGAGGTAAAGGAATGATGAGAAAAAGAAGAGGTGTAAAGAATGTCATTTGATATATCAAAAATAGACACGCAAGATGTTGTAAATGCTAATAAGATGTTACGTATCAGCACACTTTAGATGTTTATTAACTACAATTGTGCTGATACGTAACATTTTTTCTGCGAGCTATGAGAATTTTTTCCTGTCCCCGCACCAAATACATCTTTTAATTCAGGCATAAAAGTAAAAAAACGGACCGCGAAAAACGGTCCGTTTTATCATTATTTATTTTGGTTAACCGTAGCTTTTGTGTCTTAATCCGACTTTATTTTACCGATAGCTTACCTGCTTGCGTAAGCGGTGCAAAAATGCGCGCTGACTGCTCATCGGTAAGAGTTATACCGAACACATCGCCGTAATACTCCTTGGTCTTTGCGGTTATATCAATATCCTCAAAGAGTTCCGGATAAGTCGCCTTTGCGAGCCAAAGAAGAGTTATCGGGGTATCAACTCCTGCGGTGTAGGTACGGTACATACCGAGAGGCATTTTATAGACATTCTTATCCTTAACTGCTTTTATTCCGCTCCAATCAAAGCTGCCTACGGTATTGTTATAAATATCGTCGGGCTTTGCGGTATTAAAATTTGTGATGAAAATAAAATCGGGGTTCCATTTATAAATCTGCTCCATATTTACATTGGTGGATTTATCGGAATCGAGTTCCTCGCCGACATTTTTTGCGCCTATGGCAGTTGCCCACCACTGACCGAAGAACGAATTTCCCGAAGTGGAGATGTTTGACGCGCTGTATTGGAAGAGGAAAAATACCTTTGCCTTTTCCGCGTCCGGAATTGAGCTTACTCTTTCCTGAACCATATTATAGACACTCTCGCTGTAAGTTCTTACTTTTTCCGACTTATTGTTTTCGGGGAAAAGCTGAGAGAGAAGGTCTATCCAGTTATTGAGGGTTTCAATGGCATTATATTGCCATTTATTCGCTGAAATCGCTATTGCGGCATAGCCTGCGTCGGTAAGCTGCTTGCCGAGCTCTTTATTGCCCGAGCTGTAAAATACAACGTCGGGATTCAAAGCCGCGAGTGCCTCCATATTAACGGTTGTTCCGTCTATAAATCCGGTCTCGGCATTGAGTATTTCCGGATAAAGCTCCGACAAAAGGCTGTTTTTTGCAGCTGCCATACTCGGCTGTGCCATACCGACTATTTTTGAAGCCGAATCAAAGAACACGGCAAGCACCGACGGTATAGGGTAAATATCGCATACCACTATTCGCTGAATGTCCTTTTTAACGGTTACGGTATTGCCGTTATTGTCAACAACGGTGACAACCTCGCTGTCACTGCTCTTTTTGCCGTCGTCTTTTTTAGCGGAGCAGCCTACCGCCGACAAAATAAGCACAAGACAAAGAAGCAAAGCTAATACTCTTTTTGCTTTTTTCATTTACATTACCTCTTTCTTAATTATATTAAAAATGCTATTCGCATTTATTTCGGATTTTTTAGGAACCGTCGGCCGCACTTACGGGCACTATCGTTTTAACGGTTCTGCCGCCCGACGTGACCTCGGCTATTTTAACATTCACACCGAATGTCTTTTGTATATTTTCCTCTGTCACTATATCGGTTGTCTTGCCGCAAATACATCTTCCGTCATCGCCGAGAAGCAATGCCCTATTCGCTATTCTCATCGCGTGATCGGGAAAATGAGTATTGAATATACAACAAATCCCGCTGTCGCGAAGCTTTGACAAAACGTCAAGAACTGTTATCTGATTTTTAAAATCGAGGTTCGACTCCGGCTCGTCCAAAATCAAAATTTCGGGGTCGCACGCTATTGCTCTCGCTATCAAGACCATCTGCTTTTCGCCGCCGGATAAATCCGAGCATTTTTTATAGGCGAGATTTTCTATATTCAGCCTTCTTAAAACGGAAAGTGCTTTTTCCACATCGCTTTTTTGCGGCTTTCCGAAAATCCCGATGCTGCTCCCGAAGCCGAGCAAAACGCTGTCAAGCACGGTATAGCCGCCGAATGAGGATTTTGCCTGCGGCACGTATGATATTTTGCTCCAAAGCTCCCTGCTTTTTATATGCAAAACATCTCTGCCGTCAAGGAAACTATGTCCACCGCTCCATTTGAGCAAGCCCACGCTGCACTTGAGAAGCGTTGTTTTGCCCGAGCCGTTTTTTCCGAGAATCGCCACTATCTCTCCCGGTGACGCGCAAAAGCTTATATCGGACAGTACCGTGTGCCTGCCGTCATATGAAAAACAACCGTTTTCAACAGTAAGGGTCACAGCTGCCACCCCCCTGTTTTTCGCATAAGAATTATAAAGAACGGTGCGCCTATAACTGCGGTCAGCACAGAGATGGGAATCTCGGCGGCTGTGGCACTTCGCGCAACGGTATCGACAATTATCATAAAGGTCATACCCATGCTGATACAGGCAGGCAGCAGCGACACATGATTGTTTCCGAATTTCATACGGCACATATGCGGCACCAGAAGCCCTACCCAGCCCACCTGACCGCACATTGAAACGCACGAGGCGGTAATTGCCGTTGCACATATTACCGAAACGGCACGCAGAGCCTTAATATCCGTGCCGGTCGCCTTTGCCTCATCATCGGGAAGAGTTAAAATATTAAGCCGCCATCTTATAACATACAAAACAGCCATTCCGACAAGCATTACCGGCGCACCGAGCATAAGCGAGCGATAGCCTGCGCCCGCAAAGCTGCCCATAAGCCAAAAGGTTATTACCGGAAGCACGGAATTTACGTCCGCTACCGATTTTATAAACGAGACAAGTGCCGAAAAAAGCGAGCCTATCATAATTCCTGCCAAAACCACGCTGTTAAGTGATTTACCTTTACCGCTACCTGCAAGATAAGTCAGCAACACGGCAATAATTCCAAACAAAAAAGCAACTGCCTGAGTGACAATAAAATCAGCCCCGAAAAAAATCGCAACAGCCGCTCCGAAGCAGGTTCCGCTTGAAACTCCGACGGTATCGGGCGTGGCAAGAGGATTGGAAAAAAGACTTTGAAATGTACAGCCCGAAACCGAAAGTCCCGCTCCCACAAGGGCTGCAAGGATTATTCGCGGCATTCTTATATTCCATAAAACAAGCTCGTTTTTAGATTCCAAATCAGCATTTCCCGTTATTTTACCGAATATCGATCTTATCACCTCGGCGGGAGAAATACCGAGTCTGCCTATACAAAGCGCCAAAACAGCGACAACAAGCGGCAGTATTAAAAGCAGGACCTTCGAAATGGTGGAAAGCTCTAAGCCTTTACATTCTTTTCTTCCTGTCATATCTCTGTTACCACATTTGAGTACGCGGTTTTGGCACTTACGCCGTCGAGTTTTCCGATTTTACCTGACATTGCGCTTATTATATCCTGAGGAGCGTCCACCGCTATACTTATAATATTTATTTTTTTCTCTCTGTAAGGAATACCCATTCTGCCGACAATATATCTTCCGTATTCGTGTAAAACACAGTTGAGTTTTTCCACAGCGTCCTCGTTTTCTACTATTATCCCTATAAGGGCTACTCTTGATTCCATATTATTATCCACCTGTAATTAAAATAAAAAGGCTGTATCTTTAAAGATACAGCCTAAGTATGCCGTGCAAACACACAGCAGTTTTACTTATTCACCGTATCTTTCGTCTCAAAACAGATTTCGACGTCAGAAACCGCATTTATTGATTTTTATCATAGCATATACCGGTAAAAATTACAACCCTACATATTTTTATCGCAAAACGCTCTGATATCAGCCTTTTCACAGCCACCCACGTGGCGGTCTGCCTCCTTGCCGTTCTTCACTAAAATCATCGTCGGTATAGACATAATACCGTACATCGCGGCAAGATCTGCGGACTCGTCCACATTTATTTTACACACTTTGACGTCGTCGTATTCCTGCGAAAACGCCTCAAGCTCGGGAGCGGTCATTTTGCACGGACCGCACCAATCGGCATAGAAATCTATAAGAACGGGTTTTTCGCTGTGCGATACCTCGTCAGCATAGTTCTGAAGTGTTATTTTTGTCACGGACATATTTCATCTTCCTTTCAAAAGCGCCGAAAAGCGGCACTTTTTAACCGTATATTATTTTTGAAAGCTCAAAAGCACGGCGCAAATCGTCCTCTTTGACACCGCCGTTATCGGTATCTTTGGCAAGTACGCCGCCGACAAGCTCGGTATTCATAACAGAAAAAGACAGCTTAACCTGCTTTTCTATTATATTGTATCCGTCGTCCTCGTCATCTCCGGCGGTTACCAAAAGTAATGCTTTTTTGTGCTTTGTTATAGGTTGCGCAATTTTTCTTCTGAAATGCGCCTCGTAATAACGCTGAAAGCGGTCAAACAGGGCTTTCATAGGTGCAGGAAAAGACAGATTGTAAACCGGAGTTGCAACAATTACCGCATCGGCGTCTTCGAGCTTTGCCATAAACTTTTCAAGGTCTTTTTTAGAGCAGCCGTTTGCCGCCTTACAATATCCGCAGGCATTGCACGGGGTCGGTTGCAATGAAAAAAGATGGACTATTTCAACATCATCGCTTTTTCTTATACCCTTCATAAAAGCACCGGTAAGCTTTGCGGTGCTGCCGTTTGTCTTCGGCGAGCCGAAGAGGATAAGTATTTTCATTCTTCCGTCTCGCTGTCGCAGTATTTGCAGACAAGCTTTCCTCCGTTTTCGTAGAAGAGGTGCGGTACATAGCTCTCGCTGTTTGTGACGCATCTCGGATTTTTGCACTGCTTATCATGGGTACTGTATGTCTTTTCGGGAACTTTGCCCCCGCGGTTTTCAAGCATAAGTATAATAAGAGCCATTCTCGCATACATACCGTATTCGGTCTGCTCGAAATACTTGGCGCGGCTGTCATCATCAACTCCTATGGTAATCTCATCGACTCTCGGGAGCGGATGAAGCACAACAAGGTCTTTTTTTGCAAGCTTCATTTTTTCCTCATCAAGCACATAAACGCCCTTTTGGCGCTCATACTCCTCTTCGGATTTAAAGCGCTCCTGCTGAATACGAGTCATATAGAGAACGTCAAGCGAAGAAATTGCTTCTTCAAGACTTGAAGAAAAGCTGTATTCGCATCCGCTCTTTTTAAGAATATCAATTATATATTCCGGCATTTGGAGCTCGGGAGTGGATATCATAACAAATTTATTGTTTTTATATTTAGACAGAGCTTTAACGAGCGAATGTACGGTTCTGCCGTTTTTCATATCGCCGCAAAGGCCTATGGTGAGATCGGAAAGCCTCCCCTTTTCGTGCGACAAGGTCACAAGGTCGGCCAAGGTCTGAGTGGGATGAAGATGTCCGCCGTCACCTGCGTTTATAACGGGACTTTTGGAATAGAGCGACGCTGCATAAGCGGAGCCTTCTATGGGATTACGCATAACCAAAACGTCGGCATAATTGCTGACCACCCTTACGGTATCCTTCAAGCTCTCGCCCTTTGACACGGACGCATTAGACGGATTGTCAAACCCGATAACCTCGCCGCCGAGACGAAGCATGGCGGTTTTAAACGACATCTGAGTTCTTGTTGACGGCTCATAAAAAAGCGTCGCCATTATTTTGCCGTGGCAGGCGTCGGTAAAAATCGACGGATTTGCCTTTATCATACCGGCAAGGTGAATTATCTCGTCAATATCCTCAAGGCTTATGTCCTCAAGGTCAATAAGATTGCGTGCTTTCATAAATTACCATCCCTTTATTTTTTTACAGTCACGGTATGCTTCCGTTTTGTAAACATTATAATCTTTTTTGCATTCTTCTTCAATAGCGGCAATGAAAAATTGAGAGTTTATACAAATTTTACCGAAACCCGTATATTGTTTTTTACCTTTTCAAGCTGTTTACAAATGCTTTATCGCTGTCGGACACACGGTATGAATCTCTGATTTTTTGTATCGCCCTGTTTTGAGTTACGGCGTCTACATTCCCCGATGAAAATACTTCAAGTGTTCTCTCTCGGAATTTTATAAAGCTCTCCGAAAGAGCCCAGGCAACCGCCATACCGACATAGTATTCGGTACAATCGATATTTTCCAAAATCGAAATGACGTCCTCTCCGAATTCGTCCGTTAAAAGATAGCGCATCATCAAAACAACAGCTGTACGAGTCTCATACGTATTCTGTGAAAAAGCGTGCTCCTTACAGAATTCAAAAAGCATATAAAGCTCGTTCTTCTTAGGCTTCAGCGCCGTGCAAAACGAATCACATACCGCCCAATTATCAATATACGGCAAAAACTCCTCTATATATACGAATTTTTCGGCTAACGGCATTTTGAGCTTGGCAGTGACAAGTCCTCTTATCATAATCTCTTCATACGACTGCACAGAGGCCGCCATAAGAAAATAAAGCGGCTTGCCCTTTACTATTTCGGAGGAAATCTTTTGCATTATCGGGAGCCTTACTCCTATTATCGGATATTTCGATGTCTTGCAGAGCCCGCTATGAAAAGCTCTGTATTTCTCATCTGAAAACGACAATAGATAATCTCTGAATTCCGCATATGCCCTGCCGTTCCACTGTACCTTAGAAAGCTCCATAAAATCCACCTGCGTCCTTTCGACTTATTTTTACGCAAATTGCATAAAAAAGCGCTTGATACTTTTACCTTAAAAAGTATAATATATCGCAATTTAATTGTAAATAATTTAATTCTGTGTTAAACTGTTTGCAGATTGCAGAAAGGGGAAAATTTTGTGATATACAAGCTAAACAGAGATAATTACAGAGATTTTTCGGCACTGAACATAAACAGACTGCCCGGAAGAGCTTACTCGATTCCCTTCAGAGAGCTTTCGCGTCTCAAAAAGACCGATTGTCTGACCGAACGCTATAAGAGCGATATGGTTACGGTCCTCTCGGGAGAATGGGATTTTAAATATTACGAAACGCAGAATGTTTTACCGTATGAAATGGACACGGAGCGTATCCGTTTTGATAAGATACAGGTTCCGTCCACCTGGCAGAGAACCGGGTACAGAGAGCCTGTATATTTAAATACAAGATACGAATTTCACCTTTTTCCGCCGGAGCTTCCGAAAGAGGTTGCCGTAGGCGTATACAGAAAAAAGATAACCGTTGACGACAAAACCAAAACTCATATCATTTCATTTTTAGGCTTCAGCGCGTGCCTTGAGCTGTATGTAAACGGTGAGTTTTGCGGCTACGGCGAGGGCTCACACAATAGTGCGGAATTTGACATTTCAAATATGCTGATTTCCGGTGAAAACGAACTACTCTGCGTTGTTTACCGTTGGTCCACGGGGACATATCTCGAATGTCAGGATATGTTCAGAGAAAACGGAATTTTCCGAGACGTTCTGCTTTACACATATGACAAAGCATATATAAACGATTACGAGGTTAAAACACGCTTAAACGGCGGAAGAGAATACGACCTCGATATAGACGTATTCCTTGAGGGCGAAGCCGCAGGAAAAAAAGTTTCGGCAGAGCTTTTCTCAGGCAGAAAAAAGATATGCTCCGACGAAAAGGATGCCGACGTCTGCGTCAAATTTTCCTTCTCGGCACTCGACGTAAAGGAATGGACTGCGGAAACGCCGAATGTTTACGAGCTTTATTTAACGCTTAAGGACGGTGACGATACACTATGTACCGTAAGAAATTATACCGGCTTCAAGCATATAGAAATTCTCGGCGACGTATTTAAATTCAACTGCGAAAAAATAAAATTCAAGGGTGTAAACCATCACGACAGCAATGCAAAAACCGGCTACGTGATGAGTGCCGCGGACATAAAAAAAGACCTTGTTCTTATGAAAGAGCTTAACGTAAACTCGATAAGAACGTCGCACTATCCGCCTGACCCGATGCTCATTACGCTTGCGGACATTATGGGATTTTACATAATAGACGAGGCCGACATCGAGACACACGGCTGCGGAAGTCTCGGCAAATACAACCTCTATAAGCCCAATTTCATAAGCAACGACCGCTCTTGGGCACCGAGATACGTTGACAGAGTGAGCCGTATGTATTTCAGAGACAGAAACCACCCGTCAATCACGATGTGGTCTCTCGGCAATGAATCCGGCGGATACAAATGCCAGGACAAATGCTATGAATTTTTGAAATCTGTATGTCCGGAAATACCCGTACACTATGAGGGCGCTATCCGCACAAAGAGAGTCGGGTATGACGTAATATCGGAAATGTATACCGACATAGAAAACGTTATAAAAACCGCAAAGGGCACAAGAGGCAAGAAGTACTTTGAAAAGCCGTTTTTCCTCTGTGAATACTGCCATGCCATGGGCGTAGGCCCCGGCGCGCTCGAAGAATATTGGGACGTCTTTTATTCAAGCGACAAGCTTATGGGCGGCTGTATATGGGAATGGTGCGACCATGCGGTATACCATGGCAAGGATGATAAAAAGTACAAGTACGAATACACCTACGGCGGCGACCACGGCGAGGAAATGCACGACAAGAACTTCTGCGTAGACGGTCTTGTATTCCCCGACCGCACGCTCCATACCGGCGCGCTTGAAATGAAGCACGCATACAGACCCGTAAGGTCAGTAGTATCGGGCGGCAACACGCTTCTTCTTACAAACACATACAGATTTTTAAGCACAGATGTTCTTACCGTAAAATGGGAGCTTTGTTTCGACTGCGAAAAGGTAAAGGACGGCGTTATCGACAAGGTAATAGCCCCGTCTGCTACCGCGGAAGTAACGCTGCCGCTCGGCCGAATACCGAGCGACCGCCTTGTAACGCTCAACATATTTTACGAAGACAAGAACGGAGCCGAAATATCAAGAGAGCAGCACGTACTCTGTGACGCTCCTGCCGCAATCGAAACAGGCGATAAAAAAGTTCTTCTCACGGAGAGCGACTCAGGTTACTCGGCGGAATTTGATAACGGAAAAATCGAATTCTCACGTTCCACCGGAGAAATTCTCTCATATACGGCAGACAGCACAGAGCTTATCAGCAAAACTCCGTTGAGCGGCATCTCAGGCTTCTTACCGAATATTTACCGTGCTCCGTCAGACAACGAAGAGGTAAATCCCATACCGAAGTGGAATCGCGAAAAGCTAGCTAGGGTCAAAGCGGTCTACAAGGGAATGAGAGCCGAGAGCGAGGAAAAAGAGGTAAAAATAACCGCTTATTACGATATGACTGACGGTAAAAGGCTCTACTACAAGAGCTTTATAGAGTACACCGTATTTTCCGACGGCACGGTTAAAGTTCGTTCCTCTCTCGCGAGGAAGAGATACGGCTGGAAAGAGTTGCCGAGATTCGGCCTTACAGCGGAGCTACCGAAGGAATTTTCAAACGTGAAATACCTCGGCAGAGGGCCATATGAAAACCTCTGTGATTTTAACGGTCAATCCCCGATAGGCTTATATAAAACAACCGTTAAAGAAATGCACGTTGACTATATCAAGCCTCAGGATAACGGCAACCACGGAGCCGTAAGATTTGCGGAATTTACCGACGGTAACGGAAAAGGCTTAGCGTTCCTCGGCGCTCCGAAATTCAGCTTCTCGGCACATGATTACACACAAAAAATCCTTTGCGCGGCACGTCACCGCGAGGACGTAATACACGAGGACACCACGTTTGTTTCAATTGACGGTTTTGTTCGCGGAACAGGCACGGCAAGCTGCGGTCAGGACACGCTTATGAAATACAGATTTATATTAGACGACACGATCGAATTCCGCTTTGCCATGAAGCCGATAGCAAGATAAGCTCCTGAGAGAGCCGGAAAGGTTAAAGTTATTTTTAAGCTATGATAAAAAGCACTTGGTTTTTAGGCGGCACAGCCTGCCCCGACGGCGATGAAATCAGAAAAAAGGTATTTGTGAATGAGCAGAAATACCCTATTTCCGTCGAATTCGACGACCATGACAAAACATGCGATCATCTGCTTTTAACGGTTGACGGCACACCTGCCGCAACGGCGCGCGTTTTTATGACGGACGAGCAGACGGCAAAGATAGGCAGGCTTGCGGTATTAAAGGAATACCGCGGTCAGCATCTCGGCGCAGAGCTTATAAAAGAGCTTAAAAAGAGGTCTAAGGCTCTCGGCGCAAAAAAGATATACGTCAGCGCACAGGTATATGCCGTTCCGTTTTACGAAAAATACGGATTCAGGGCATACGGGAATGAATATCTCGATATACACATTCCGCATATGGATATGGATTGCCCGTTATAAGCATTAAGAGCAAAAAAAGACCCGGGGAGCTGTCGCTCTCCGGGTCACGTTATCTTTTGATTATTCAATCTCAAGATGCTTTGAAGTCTCTTTCGGAGCTTCCTTCTTAGGCATTGTAAGCTTCAGGACACCGTTTTCGTATTTAGCCGAAATCTTATCGGTATCAATACCGGAAACGTCAAACTGTCTTGAATATGAGCCGTAGGAACGCTCGCAGCAGATACTCCTGCTGTCCTTGTCCTTTTTCTCGGTTTCGGTGTGACGTTCTGCCTTGATGGTGAGGATATCGTCCTTGACATCAAGCTTAACATCGCCTTTTTCAAATCCGGGAAGATCTGCTTCAAGGATATAATTGTTGCCGCTCTCAATAATGTCGGTATTGAATTCGGCAAGCGCCTTACCGTCGAAGAATCTGAACGGGTCATCAAAGAAGCTGTCCATTTCGCGGAACGGATTATAGGATGTAACATTGTTTTTACGGTTATAGGGTCTTAAATCAAACATATAAATTCCTCCGATATAAGTTGAATTATGCTGCCCGATTTATTTTTTGCTCGCTCGGTCAGGTGACTTGCGAGCCGCAAGCTAAAAAGAGATTCCGTCGGCCTCTCGGCCTCTCGCTCTCTCTTTCTGTTTACAATTATCATTATACCCTGTAATGTTATCCGTTTGTTATACAAATATGAACAAACTGTAAACTATTAGCACTCTACCACTTAGAGTGCTAATTTGATAAATTTCTTGCTTAATTTCGTCGTTAATATTATAATCAAAACAGTAATAACACACCAAAAGAGAGGTATATAACATATGAAAAGGGATTTGGGCAAAGCCGATGAAATATTTGACGTCCCCGCAATAAACTTTTTTACAAGCGGAAATGATTATTTCGGAAGCAGCGGCAGCAAATTCAGATACAGAATATCGCACACCGACGAGAACATAGTCGGTGAGGTGTGGCACGAGGATCTCTGCTACGAAAAATGCACCGTTACCGATAAAAAAGAGGATTTCCCGTTGACGCCGGACGGTCTTACAAACTGCATAAAATGGCTTTACGAAAAATACGAAAGCACATACGAAGCCTAAAATCAAGCAAAACAGAGAAAGCCGCCCTCGGAAGCATTTCCGAGGGCGGCCGTTTATTTGTTATTGCTTATTATATATCGCTGTCGGCAACGCACGGCATTTTATCTCACGGCAAAATTTCATTCCACTTTTTCGCGAGTACAGGCATCCAAAGTCCGCCCTGAACGGGTCGGTGATACCTTCCCTTTGACTTTGCGCTCTTTGTATCATACCAATCCGTAAACGGATATTTATCTTCGGTATGGTCAAGCATACGCATTATATCCACCGACAGCTTTTGGGTCATAAATCCGGTATCGTCAAGGGCGCACGCCCACATCGTCCAATCGGTACGCGCATAGTCTCTGCGCGGCCCGAGCGGCAGGCCGTATTCGTTTTTAATTTTGATATATCGCGCAATTTCATTTTTGGCCGTTTTGAGCGGGAACAAATCGAACCCGAATATATAATTCCACACAAGATTATATTTAAGGCTCCAGCTCTCCTTCTTTAACAGAGTAAACGAAAGGCACTCCCTGCCCTCGTCTCTTTTGAGAATATCCGCCGCGTTCTCAGAGGCGGCTTTAAGATATTTTTCTCCGTCAGAATCAAGCATTTTGCATATTTCTCCGCAGCAGCGCAGTGCTATGCAGGATTTAACGGCAAGATTTACGCTGCCCGATATCGCCTTCGCATAGTCGTCGGCATTCTTTTGGTTAGCTATATCATTACCCGTTTCGGCAAGATAATCTCCCCACTTTAAAAGCAAATCTTTATTTTCGGCAATAAAGCTCCTGTCGCCGGAAAGAACCGTCGCGGCATAAGCGAGTATAAGTACATCGCCGCTTGTTTCGACGGGCATCTGCTCCTCCTCATCATATATGTTGTCCGAGGACGAATATACCTTAGCCTTGTCGCCGTCGAAGTCGGCTTTAAGACCGTATGTCTGCCCGTCAGCTATGGGATATGTGCCTATATCGTGCGGCGCAAAATCAAATTTCCACGCGGTAGAACGCGCAAAATCACATATACCGTTAAGCTCGGCAAACACAAGACTCGGATTATACAAAAGGAAAAGCGGCGACGATGCGTACGTTACATCGGTCTCGGCGGCAAATCCGCCGGCGGTGCAGTTTTTGGAAACATACAAAAGCTTTCCGTCATCGGTTTTTACAAGCTTATGAGACGCTATGACCTCTCTGTACGCGGCCGACAAAAGCATACAGTAATCATCGCCGAAACGCTGACCGTCGCGCAAAATCCGCGTATTTCGCAAAGAAACCTGTTTCCTCAATTCGTCGTGCTTTTCGTCGCAGTATTTGAGTGCCGAAACGGCGTCGGGAAATTTCTCGGTCCAATATCCTCTGAGCTTTTTGCCCATATATTCTATGCTGAAGCCATCGTCAAAAAACAATGTGTCGTGAGCACAGAATTTGTCGCTTACAGGCTCATATGCCTTATGCTCGCTGTGAATGTAGTTTACAAAGCCGTCACGCTTATTGCGCTTAATTGTGGGTTTGCCAAATGAGACAAAGCCGCCTGTAACATAAACCGTTCCCCAGTTTATGGCATTGAAATCACCCGAATACTCAAGAACGTTCTGCTCATTTTGCCTCATATATGCGTAGTATGAGCTGTCGGTCTTAACCGCATCGCCGATAATTTCCTTTCCCTTTTCGCTGTCATAGCAAAAGTTTTCATCCACAAGAAGCGATATCGAAACGGAATGCGGTCTTTTGTCAAGAATCGTAACCTCATAATCTATAAAGGCGCACGGCAAAGACAAAAGCAAAAGGTCATCGGGAAAAGCCGGAGTCCAAAAGTCAACCTTGAGCCGAACGTCGTGCTTTTCAAACACATATGTAGTGCAAAGCGGAGTGACCTTAAGCACCTTTTGGTGCATATGATGTACTCCGTTTTCGCCCATAAAACGATACGGCTTGTCATCTATCATCATAAGGCCGTGGAGGCACTTCTGATACCCTGCCCACATTCTCGTATTATCCTTATACAGCTTTTTGTGCTTCATGCTCCAAATACTGATATACGGATCTACCGTCACAAGCGGATATGCAGGTAAATGTTTCATAAGTACAACCCCTTTCAAATTCTCATTATAGTTATTTTACCACATTTATTTTGCACTTTAAATATACAATTTTATGAAAAGTATACATTAAATATACTTTTTATAGAATTCAAAGCAGCTGTCAAACCATCCCTCCGGTTCTTTGCCGTTTGCAAGACCTATACCGTGTCCGCCGGTTTTAAAGAGTTTAAATTCATGCGGTACACCGTTTTTACGAAGCGCGTCGCACAGCATTACGCTGTTATTGTAATCGACCGTACCGTCATCCTCGCACGCCCAGACAAACGTCGGCGGAAAGCTCCCGTTTGCAAGCTTTTCAACGCTTGAAGCATTAATCTCGGTCTTGCCGGGAAACAATCCGAGAAAATTCCTGCGCGATACCTTATGAGTTTTTTCGCCCATGGTTATGAGCGGATAGCAGAGCATAAGGGTTTTGGGGGTTAAAGAGTATTCCTTGCCGCAGTATTCGGTTTCGTATCTTTCGCATTGTGAAGAGAAGAAAGCGCAAAGATGGCCGCCCGCAGAGCTGCCCATAAGAGAAATATTGCTTCCGTCAACACAGAGCCTTTCGGCGTTTGCCTTTATGAACTGCATACTTCTTGCCACATCTTTAACGGGGCGCGGATACCTCGCGTTGTAGCCCACGCTGTAAAAAAGCACAAAGGCATTTATTCCCCTTTTGTTAAATTCGCGCGCAAACGGCTCTCCCTCGTTAAAATCCGAGATGAATTTATACGCACCGCCGGGGCATATGAGCACCACGGGCGCATTTTCTCCGACAACATATCCGAAAAGCTGTACTTTTTTGCGGTACGGCTCCTCTTTGCACTCGCGTTCCGTATAAATCTTGTACTCTGTTTTTTTAACCATTTTCTTTTCTCCAAATCGTTATATTTAACGTATCCGCGTTAAGCTTACCGAGTTAATTGTATTATATAACACCACAGCGACAAAATAAAGAGTGAAGTTTAAGCGCGTCAAGCCCGAAAAACTATGTTGCAAGTTGACAAAAGACAATAAAAAGCGTAAAATATCGCATATATCTGTGTAAAAAAATATGTTTCCGACAGGGAGTAAATATAATGAAGTTTTTACAGAAAACCCAAAGGACGGTTATGTTTCTCTTAAAGGTACTGCTGTTCTTTATTTTGTTTGCCACTTTTTTTGTTTTTTTCGGTATTGAAAACGAATGGCTGCTGCGCCTTTCGAGAACCGCCGCGGTAACCATGCTTACGTTTGCCGTTCTCGGCTCGGCACTTATGTCAATATACGGCGGATATTCCGTGGGAGTAACAAAGAGCAAGCCTATAATCTACTCTATGACGCTCTCCACTGTATTCACCGACATAGTAACTCATTTGCAGCTTTGCATAATGAACACAAATGCGGCAAACAACCAAAAATTCCAGTATGAGCACCCCCTGCTTTTACTGCTTGTTATGGTCATTCAGATACTCGTTATTATATTTTTCGCATACTTCGGAAATTTCGTATACTTTTCAATAAACTCTCCCGAAAAATGCTGTGTTATAACGACTTCAAAGTATTCGTTAAACAACATCGTCCCTAAAATCAAGAAGTATAAAAAGCAGTATTTAATAACGGACGCAATACTTTTCACAAATCCGGATTTGTTTGACATCATAAACCGCTGTGATACGGTATTTGTATATGACGTACCGGCAGCCTCACGCACAACGATTGTCGAATACTGCTACGCAAACAACAAAAACATCTACTATAATTTTGAGATGTGCGACGTTGTTTCTCTTCGCGGCAGAAACGCAATGCTTGACGACAAGCCGATGATAGCTTCAACCGTTAAAGGGCTTACGGTTGAACAGCGCATAATGAAACGTGCCATGGACCTTTTTGTATCTACCGTGGGTTTAATTGTTACAAGCCCCATAATGCTCGCCTGCGCAATAGCCATAAAGGCTGAGGACGGCGGTTCGGTATTCTTCAAGCAGAAACGTGCCACAAAGGACGGAAAGATTTTCAAGGTCTACAAATTCCGCACGATGAAAGAAAAGAACTCAATAAACAAATCCGTAACCGAGGACGACGACAGAATTACAAAGGTCGGCAAAATTCTGCGCAAATTCCGCATAGACGAGCTGCCGCAGATAATCAACATTTTCAAGGGTGAAATGAGCGTTGTCGGCCCACGTCCGGAAATGATAGAAAATGTAGACGAATACACACAGGCACTGCCGGAATTCAGTTACCGTTTGCGCGTCAAGGCAGGTCTTACGGGTCTTGCACAGATCGCCGGCAAATACAACACTTCGCCTAAGGACAAGCTCGTGCTCGACCTTATGTACATCGAGAAATATAGCATATGGCAGGATATTAAGCTTATCTTCCAGACGCTTACGGTATTCTTTAAAGCCGACGACAGCACAGAGGCATTCCACCACAGCGACAGCTACGAGTTTTTCACCGCGGACGAGTCTCCCGAACTTATAGGCGAACCCGAAAACGCAGAATCAAATGTCTGCGAGCAAGAAAGCAAACAGTAAAATTTAAATTAAAAACCGTCTTGCGCTGTTTTGTGTGACGCTAAGGCGGTTTTTTGTGAGTAAATATATGAGGTGAAGCAAAAGATGTTAGAAGCGGTAAACGTAGGTTTACAATACGGCGGCAGGACGCTTTTTGAGCACGCGGACGTGAAGTTCACAAGCGGCAACTGCTACGGTCTTATCGGTGCGAACGGCGCCGGCAAATCCACATTTTTAAAAATTCTTTCGGGCGAAATAGAGCCTACAAAGGGTGAGATTATCCGCACCCCCGGCGAGCGTCTTTCGGTTCTCAGGCAGGATCACTTCGCTTATGACGAATACGATGTTATACGCACCGTTTTGCTTGGCAACCCCAAGCTCTGCGAAATAATGGACGAAAAAGAGGTCTTATACAACAAGGCAGAGATGACAGACGAGGACGGTATGAGACTGTGCGAGCTCGAAGAGCAATTCGCCGAGATGGATGGTTGGAGTGCCGAGAGCGACGCCGAAATACTGCTCAACGGCCTCGGCATAACAAACGACCTCCACTATCTCAAAATGAGCGAGCTTACGGGCGACCAAAAGGTTAAGGTTCTGCTTGCGCAGGCTCTTTTCGGCAACCCCGACATACTTCTTATGGACGAGCCGACAAACCACCTCGACCTTGAAGCCATAGCTTGGCTTGAGGAATTTCTTATCGACCTTGATTCCACCGTCATAGTTGTATCGCACGACCGTCACTTTTTAAACAAGGTTTGCACCCACACGGTAGATATTGACTATAAGAAAGTCACCATGTATGTGGGAAATTATGATTTCTGGTATGAATACACACAAATGGCTCAGCGTCAGATGCGCGAGCAAAACAAAAAGGCCGAGGCAAAAATCAAGGAGCTTCAGGACTTCATATCCCGTTTCAGCGCAAATGCGTCAAAATCAAAACAGGCCACAAGCCGCAAAAAACTTCTTGACAGCATAAAGGTTGAGGATATTCCCGTATCGTCAAGACGTTTTCCGTATGTTGACTTCAAGCCCGACCGCAAAGTAGGCAACGAGGTGCTGACCGTAACGGGAATCTCAAAGACGATAGGTGACAGAAAAGTTCTCGACAACGTAAGCTTTACCATACTGCCGAGACAAAAAGTTGCTTTTGTCGGCAGTGACCCTCTTGCAAAAACAACACTATTCAAAATTCTCATGGAAGAAATCGAGCCGGACGAAGGCACATTCAAGTGGGGTGTAACCACATCACGCAGTTATTTGCCGACGGACAACTCCGCTTATTTCGACGGCTGTGAAGATTCTCTTATAGATTGGGTAAGGAGCTACTCTAATCTTGTTTTTGAAGCCGATATAAGGAGCTGGCTCGGCAGAATGATGTTCTCGGGAGAAGAAGCCACCAAAAAGGCAAACGTGCTCTCCGGCGGAGAGCGTGTAAGATGTATGCTCTGTAAAATGATGCTCTCTGGCGCAAATGTACTTTTGCTTGACGAGCCGACAAACCACCTCGACCTTGAATCCATCGCCTCATTAAACGACGGCCTTATCAAATATCCCGAAACAATACTTTTCACATCGCATGACCATCAGTTTGTGGAGACGGTTGCCGACCGCATAATCGACGTAACGCCCGGTCACTTCTTTGATGAAGCGATTACCTTTGACGAATACGTTGAAAAAACATCGGAGCAAAATGATAAAAAATAACGATAAATCCAAACCATATTCACACCCAAGGTGGAATGACAAACAGCTTCCCGTTGTTACAGGCTACAAGGAGTTGTCAAAAGAAGAAAAGGAACGAGTAGACAGAGATTTCAAGGAGTATTGTGAAAATCATGGGATAGAGATAGTTGAAGATTTATAGAAGCGTGATAATAATATGAAATATGATATTTGGCAGATAATTTAATATGCCAAGCACTTTGCAGAAATGCAAGGTGCTTTTTTAATGTTATTTTGCAACTTTGCAGCTGTTAAATATAAAAAATGAGAACACAGGCCAAGTCCGTGTTCTCGGGGCAAAGGGGTAAATCTCCAGGCTGATCAATTCCCTCTTCCAAATTTATTATATGCCGTTTTTACAAAAAGGTCAACACGTTCGGTTAATTAAGCATTATGCTTTTTAGCCTCTATGTTTTCTTTGTTTTAGAAGCATGGGAGACTCCGGTGCAAATCCGGGTGCTTATCATTATAATACAATCATTTAACCGTTGACTCAACAGTCAGCGGCTATAACCACAACGAAAATGACACAGCTAAGGGGTATGCTAACTTAACAACCGAAGAAAAAACAATGGTTGACTGAGTTAAAAAGCTGTGGGATAATAAAAAAGGCGATAGGTAGTAGTATAAGAATGAGTACCTTCCATCGTGTTGAGGTCCCGGTGGAAATCCGGGCGCCTATCGCTGTAAATATACTTATTGTTTACCGTTGACTCAACAGTCAGCGGTATTTTTATGTTCAAAAGAAGAATTGACAATGCTTAATATAGAGTTACAACATTTCGGTGGCAGAGGAGCAGTAAGCTATAATTTAAGTGGTAGTTCGATTGCTCTCCCCCATTGATTATGTACGGACTTTTTGAGCATTTTTACGGACCTTTTTTCCTATTTCGGCACTTTGCATTTTCATAAAAAGGCAAAACATAAAACCCCTAAAAAGCTTATAACATCAAGCTTTTTAAGGGTTTTATGAATGGTGAGCCATCGGAGATTCGAACTCCGGACACCTTGATTAAAAGTCAAGTGCTCTGCCAACTGAGCTAATGGCTCATATAAAAAGCGTTTTACCGCTTTTATATTTTAGAAAAAGAGAAGCAGAAGTGTGGCACCGAGTGCAAGCACAAAAAAGAATAAACCGAAGTATTTCGTGAATCTGCTGAGCTTAGCCTCCATGGTTCTGCCTTTATTCTTACCGAAGAAGGTATCGGCACCGCCGGCGATTGCACCGGAAAGGCCTGCCTGACGACTCTCCTGCATAAGGATAACAACGGTCAGTATAACAGATGATAATATAAGTAATACAGCAAGAATTATTTCAAGAGCCGACATTTTCTTCCTCCGTTCAAATTTGAATTCGTTTTCAGAATGCTAAAGCATTCTATCACACTGGGTGTAAAAAAGCAAGTCTTTTTTATAATTTTTTTATATGCCGTGAAAATTCATTGCATATATCGCCGATTTCGGAGCATATTATTTAATGCAGAAGCCTTTACACATAAAGAGCGTTTGCCGTAAAAGCTTTTGTGCCGCTTGCAGCTTTCATTGCCGCGAGCGGTTTTTTATCGGCTCGCATAAAAAGCATTGTGAAACAACATCATTGGCCGGTCGTGATGCTCTCTCCGGATGAAGTCTCGCTTTCCGAAGTCTCTGCGGAAACACCGGAGTTGTATATGTAATTTGAGCCTTTGTCGGTATCCGCCGCGGCTTCAGTCGTTGTTTTCTCAAAAAGGCCTGTATAATTTTTTATGATGCCGAACCCGGTTAAAATCGAAAAGGCACTTACCAAAGCAAGCAGCACCGCCGCCACGGTCAAAAACACCGCAAGCCCCTTTTCTGCGTTTTTGCTTCCGCCGCCGTTCTTTGCTTTGACAGCTTCTTCAAACATCATCGGCTGATTTTCGCCGTAAAAATATGTTTCCTCGGGTCTTGCCTCGCTTCGCTTTGTGCCGTTCGAAAAATCATATTGAAATTCCTCGCAGGCACGTTTTTTTTGCTCGCCCGCACGCGGCAAAGCAGGCTTGCTGCCGTATGATGAATTCTTTTCCGTATCCGTTTCGAGCATGACACAGCCTCCTTGGAAATCAATTTAAATAATTTTAGCATTGTGCGCATAAAAAGTCAATTACTGCCGGTTTTTGCAAAAAAGTTCGCGTGCTTTGCGGCAATATTCGCCATATGAATGTTCACCATATGATAAATATAAAATAAATTACCGTAAAATTATTGAATTACGGAAATCATTATGCTAAAATAATAAAAATATTTTTATTTTTTACAAATAATTTCCGGGATGTGATTTTTTTGGGAGAAAATGCCACAAGTACAACTGTTGCTGAGCCGTCCGAGCAGGAGCTTGAAAAAGAGGTCAAAAAAGCCTCCGAGCAAAACAGACGTTATATCCGACCGAGCGAGCTCGTAGCGTTTTTGCTTACGACCTTCGGTCAAAAGAACCTTGACCAGTTTGTAAACGCATACAGGCAGTTCTTTATGATAAGCTTTCTCGGAATTTCGGGACGTGCCTACGGTCTTATAGTCTTTATTGAATCAATATACGACGCCGTTGACGATTCTCTTTCGGGTCTTATTATTGACAGAACAAGAACTCGTTGGGGCAGACTTCGCCCGTACATGATAATCACCGTACCGATTTGGGGTCTTGCCACGCTGATGCTTTTCACAACGCCGCAGTTCCTCTCGGGTAACACATCAAGAATAGTTTGGGCAGTAATTGCAATATTCGCATACAATTTAGGTATGTCATATTTCAATGCCTGGCAGATACTTCTTTACAATATCACCCCGAGCCTTCGCGAGAGAGACAACCTTATAGCGACTTCAAAGTTCTTTGAGCTTTTCGGAACGTGGATTCCGGCTTTTGTGCCGATATTTGTTTCGTTTATGCCGAAGATTTCGAAAAGCATCGGTATGCAGGACGTCTACTCCGGATTTGCCGTAGCCATGATGGTAATAGCCGGCGGCACGGCAATATACGGATTCTTTGCAATGAGAGAAAGAGTCCCGCTCGCATCTCGTGAGCAGATGCAGGAAATCAGCGTTCTTGATTCGTTTAAAAATGCGGTCAAAAACAAGCCTATGTTTATACTTATGCTCGCAAACTTTTTCAACGGATTCAAATCAGTCGGAGCTTCTACCGAAAGCTTCTTTTGGCTTCACAACACGGGCAGCCTTGCAAACGGCACAATAGCCGGCTTATTCACGGGCATTCCCAACTTCATAATAACGCCGATTACGCCGAAGCTTATACATAAATTCGGTGCCAGAAACACCGCAATCGGTGCCGGCATTTTCGGCGGCATAGCATACACGCTGATGTTCATAATAGGTTATGCTCCGTTCGGAAGCTATTCCGGTGCGGAAAGGTACAAGAATTACAGCGGCGGCAGCGGAGTCGCAAATATGGTTTACATTACCATAATGCTGACAATATGCGGTCTGCCGAACTGTATAATTCGTGTTTGTCAGGCGGTTTTGCAGGGCGATGTTTACGATTACAGCGAATGGAAATACGGTGTCCGCAACGAGGGCCTTGTAGCAACGGTATCAAACTATTTTACAAAGCTTGCCAATGCCGTTACCGGACTTCTCTCGGGTCTTGTCATAACCTTTGTCGGCTACACCTCGCACAAGGACGCACTCGGTAACGTAATACGTGACACAAGTCCGAAGGTTCTCATGGGATTTTTTGCGGTATTTGCCCTTATGCCTGCCATTGCAAGATTTCTCTTTGGTATAATACTTATATTCTTTAACGTTCACGGCAAATTCAAGGAAGATATGATGAAAGAGCTTGAAGAGAGACGCCTTGAAAGAGTACGCAAGATGACCGAGGAGGAAAAAGCACTCGAAAGCTCGGAAACAAACGGCGAAATTCCGATAAACGCCGACAACTGACACTTCGGCAAAAACACAACAATAAAAGACGTGAAGTGAGAAAAATCTCGCTTCACGTCTTTTTTATATACTGATTACGTAATCAATATCCCACGCTGCCCGTTAAAGTCTCGTCATCGTCAATCCACTTTTTCACATTGACTATGCGGTAATCATTGTGAGTGTCACGGATAATAACATGGTCTATTCCGGAATTTATTATCACTCGTTTGCAAAGTGCACAGCTGCTCGCCTCTTTTACGTATTCGCCGGTATCGCATTCTATTCCGACGAGATACATTGTGCTTCCGAGCATTTGATTTCTCGCCGCGCTTATAACGGCATTCATCTCGGCGTGTACACTGCGGCAAAGCTCATATCTCTCGCCGCGCGGAACATTAAGCCTTGTACGGACACAGTAATTTAGATCAGTACAGTTTTCTCTGCCCCTCGGTGCACCGCTGTAACCGGTTGATATAACCTCATCATCCTTTACTATGACCGCACCGAAATGACGTCTCAGGCAAGTGCTTCGCTGAGCTACCGCCTCAGCCAAATCAAGATAATAATTTATCTTATCGCGTCTCTCCATATGTATCCTCCGTTTACAAATCTCTGAAGATATTTTATCACAGCGCAAAACCGTGTTCAAGACGTAATAATCAACAAATTTCGACATTAGCAAAGCTGCATACAAAAAGAAAAGTCGGACTGCACTAAAAACGCAATCCGACTTTAGCCAAATTAATCTTCTTCCGTAAAGGAGTCTTTACCCAAACCGCATACGGGGCAAACCCAGTCCTCGGGAACATCCTCCCACGCGGTTCCGGGAGCTACGCCGTTATCGGGATCTCCCACTGCGGGATCGTAAACATAGCCACAGGGGCATACATATTTTTTCAAAGCAAACACTTCCTAACAATATATTTACTTGGCAAAGCTTAAAAAATTAACCGAAATATCTCTTGAGAAGACCCTCAAAAGCTCTGCCGTGTCTCGCTTCGTCACGAGCCATCTCATGAACGGTATCGTGAATAGCGTCAAGGCCCTCTTCCTTAGCTCTCTTAGCAAGTTCAAACTTACCGAGTGTAGCGCCGTTCTCTGCTTCGGCTCTCATCTCAAGGTTCTTTTTGGTGCTGTCTGTGACGACCTCACCGAGAAGCTCTGCAAATTTAGCGGCATGCTCTGCCTCTTCATAGGCAGCCTTTTCCCAGTAAAGACCGATTTCGGGATAGCCCTCTCTGTGAGCTACTCTTGCCATTGCAAGATACATACCGACCTCGGAGCATTCGCCTGTGAAGTTAGCGCGAAGACCCTCAAGGATATCCTCGGGAACATCCTTCGCAACACCTACAACGTGCTCTGCAGCCCAAGATTTTGACTCCTCTTTAACCTCTTTGAAGGTTGAACCGGGAGCGCCGCACTGAGGGCACTTTTCAGGCGGATTTTCGCCTTCATAAACATAACCGCATACGGGACATACAAATTTTTTCATTTTTAATTCCTCCAAGAATTTAATTATTATCTTTATTATTTGACACGGACAAATGCTTTAAACATTCTTCGCATTTGCCGTAAAAGATTAGGCTGTAACCCTCTGCCCTGCCCTTAAAATCGCCCAAGCAACGTGCCGTAACGGACGAGTCAAGCGGCTCAGAGGGTAAATCGAAATATCTGCCGCAGGATGTGCATTTGAAATGATAATGCTGATTTGTATTAGCGTCAAAATGCTCCTCCCCGCCGAGGGTAAGGCTTATGATTTTGCCGCTGTCACGAAGAAGAGTAAGATTGCGGTAGAGAGTACCGAGGCTTAAATTCGGAATATCCTCCCTGACGGAGAGATAAAGCTCCATGGCAGTCGGGTGGTCATACCTGTTTTTTAAATTTTCAAGGATTGCCTCCCTTTGCCGACTGTAACGCTGTTCCTGCAATATTCAGCCTCCGTTCTTTATATATCGGATAACGTGCGCCGTAAAAAGCCGTGTCTATATCATCGGCTTTAACTGCGTTTTACGTTGCGGCTTGTAACCGCTCAATAATCAGTAACGATTATCGTTATTATTATAATAGCACAGATTTTTATTTTTGCAAGTGTTTTTTGAAATTTTTTTAAAATTTTTTCAAAGCTGTAAAATCAACTGCATATCCAATTTGCACAGCGGTGTAATATTGCGGACAGGATTTGAATAAATATTCTTAGAAACGAAAAATACATTTCAGCAAAGAGGAGAGACAGTAATGGATTTTTGTGCGGAAACGAATGAAGTTTCAAAAAGAAAAACAGCCTGTCGGGAAGCTTTGGAGCAACCTATTGAATGTGATATAACGCTGCCCGAATACCTCCCCGATATTCAAAGAGTATTAAAATGTTCGCTGACTGCACATATAAGCAGCGTTCAGAAAACCGGTGACAGGGTAACGGCAGACGGAACGGGTCGACTCTCGGTACTATACATGAGCGATACCGGAAAGCTGCAATGCCTTGAGCAGGGCGTCCCCTTTTCTCGTTTTTTTGAAAACAGAGCGGTTGAGGAATGCGAATGCTGCGTCAGAGCGAAAACGGAATATGTCAACTGCCGTGCCGTTTCCGGCAGGCGACTTGATATTCACGGCAGTATAAGCATAACCTTTTCATGCTATTCGTGCGAGCGTAAAAAAATTATTTGCGCATGCCGCGGCGGCGGGGTCGAAACCAAATGCGAAAAGAATGAAGTGTGCAATATGCTCGGCTGTTCGGAAAAGGGCTTCACCGTCAGCGAAATATACGAAATCGGAGATGCAAAGCCGTCGATATCGCAGATAGTGCGTTCCTACGCAAGTGCCGTAATAGAGGATACAAGGGCGGTATCGGGAAAAATTCTTATTAAAGGCGAGCTTACCGTAAAAACTCTCTATATTGCGGAGACAAATGACAACGAGCTGCAAACAACCGAACACACCATGCCGATAAATCAAATAGTTGAAGTCGAAAAAGCAGATGACGAAAGTATCAATATAATAAAGCTTGTGATATCGGATTTAGCCGTATCCGCTAAGTCCGACGCCGCAGGAGCACTTCGCCTTTTGGACGCAGGAGCCGAAATACGCGCATACACCGAAACATACAAAAGCGAAGAAATGAGCATGGTGACGGACGCATATTCGGTAAATTACGAAATCGAATCAAAGCTGACACCGACGGAGATACGGCGGCTTGACGACAGCTTTACCGACACTCATCTTTGCAGGGGCAGGCTCGATTTATCGGGTACCGATACCGAGAGAATTTTAGATATGTCAGTCGCCGACATAGAGTACAATACCTCACGCGTAAAAGACGAGCTTTTAATCTCGGGGGCAATAAAAGTTAATCTGCTCACCGTAAGCAAAGAAAACGAAATATCGTTTTTTGAACGGCAATTTGATTTTGAATACCGACGCCGTGAGGAATTCTCGGGAGAAAGAACGGAATTTTCGCCGTTTATAACCGTCACGGGATCTGATTATATACTTAATTCCGGTGACACTCTTGACGCCCGTGTGGAAATTACAATATCCGCAGCTGTTTTTTCCGTAAGCACGGTAAACGTCATTACGGATATTACCGTTGACAGCGAAAGGCCGAAAAAGCCGTCCGAAGCCGCACTTACGGTATATTTCGCCGACAAGGGCGAAAAGGTATGGGATATAGCGCGACATTACAACACGACAGCCGACAAAATTATAAGTGAAAACAATCTTGAGGGCATGCTCGTCACCGAAAAATGCAGGCTGCTCATTCCGCGTGCATAAGGGGGAGCCGAAAATGAAAAAAACAAGTATTTACAACGATATTGCAAAAAGAACCGACGGCGACATCTACGTTGGCGTCGTAGGTCCCGTGAGGACGGGAAAATCAACGTTTATAAAGCGATTTATGGACACCCTTGTGATACCGAATATAGATAACGCCGGTCAGCACGACCGAGCGGTAGACGAATTACCGCAATCCTCAGCCGGCAGAACAATAATGACGACCGAGCCGAAGTTCATCCCCGAAAATGCGGTAGAGATAAATCTTCCGGATAACGCAAGCTTTAAGGTTAGGATGATTGACTGTGTCGGTTATATTGTTCCGAGCTCGCTCGGCTATATTGAGGGCGACGGGCCGCGAATGGTTCACACTCCGTGGGCGGAGGACGAAATGCCGTTTGACAAGGCCGCCGAAATCGGTACACGAAAGGTCATAGCGGAACATTCGACAATAGGTCTTGTCATAACGACAGACGGCAGCATAAGCGACATTCCTCGTGACGAATACGAAGAGGCGGAAGGTCGCGTAATAAGCGAGCTTCAAGAATTAAACAAACCGTTTATAGTCCTCTTAAACTGTATGTACCCACACGCATCTCCCGCGAAGGAGCTGTCTGTAAAGCTTTCCGAAAAATACGGCGTTCCCGTGCTTCCGATAAACTGCCTTGAGCTTACCGAAACAGAAATTAAAGAGATAATGACGCAGCTTTTGTTTGAATTTCCCATTCGCGAGGTATCGGTAAAGCTTCCGTTCTGGCTGACGGCTTTGCCGCACGACCATTGGCTGAGGAAAGCACTTTTCGGCGCAGTAGCTTCCGCGGCAAACGAAATGGAGCTTGTACGCGACGTATCCTTAATGACGGAGCGCCTGAAGGAATGCGAATATACGGATGACTGTTCTGTAAGCAGCATGGATCTGGGGTGCGGCAGCGCAAATATTTCGGTACGCGTAGGGTCGGGGCTTTTTTATAAGGTTCTTTCAGAATCAACCGGTCTTACCGTGGAAAACGAGCAAAGTCTTATGGCCACAATGCGCGAGCTCGCTTCGGTAAAGAAGGAATACGACAGGCTGAAGTGCGCGCTTGACGAGGTGGAAGCGACAGGCTACGGAATAGTGATGCCGTCGATAGACGAACTGACGCTTGAAGAGCCCGAGCTTGTAAAGCAGGGCGGCAAATACGGGGTTAAGCTGTCCGCCAGCGCACCGTCAATTCATATGCTCAAAGCCAACATAAAGACCGAGGTTGCGCCGATTGTCGGCAGCGAAAGCCAGTCGGAGGAGCTCGTAAAATATCTGCTTCAGGGCTTTGAGGAAGACCCGCAAAAGATATGGGAGTCAAATATATTCGGGAAATCGCTTCACGAGCTTGTAAACGAAGGACTCAGAGGCAAGCTTAATCATATGCCGTCAGACGCGAGAATGAAGCTTCAAGAGACGCTCGAACGAGTTATAAACGAGGGCTGCAACGGGCTTATCTGTATAATTCTGTAACAAAAAAACAACCGACAAGGCGCTGTTTGCTGCCTGTCGGTTGTTTTTTATAATGTGATATGCTTTACACACAAGAAAATACGTAATTGTAATTGCCTTTACAGCAAAGTCGCAAGCTCCTTTAACGAGCCGACGACCTCACTCGCACGAATATCGCTCTTTTTATATTGCTCGGGGCTCGTAACACCCGACAGCACAAGCACAGACGGTATACCGTTAGCCTGCCCTATCAGTATGTCGGTTTCAAGTCGGTCGCCGATAAAACACAGCTCCTCTTTTTTACAGGACAAAAGCCGAGTAAGATAATCGACCGTGTATTTATGCGGCTTGCCCATTATCATATCGGGTTTTCTGCCGGTTGATGCCTCAAAAAGAGCCATCATAGAGCCCGTGTCGGGCATAAAACCGTCAGCTGTGGGACAATTGAAATCGGGATGCGTCGCAATATACTCCTTCCCCTCCGCCAAAAAGCGACAGGCTCGTCTCAGCTTTTCGTACGTAAGAGTGGTATCAAAACCGAGCACCACTATATCCGGGTTTTTGTCGTCAAGAATAATTCCCGCATTCACAAAATCAGCCGTGAGCCGTTCGTTGCCGAGCAGGTACACCCTTTTGCCCTTCCTGTTGGCTTTGAGGAAATCAATCGTAACGTGAGACGAAATTACGATTTTGTCCGGCGAAATATCGTAGCCCATATTGTGTAGTCGTGTTCTGCAAACCTCGACATTGTTTGACGAATTGTTGGTGTAAAAGAGAAAATCCTTTCCTTTTTGCTTAACCGTATTGAGAAAATCAACAGAACCGGGTATAATATTACCGTCAAGGTAAAAAGTGCCGTCCATATCTATAATAAAATATTTGGTTTCGGCAAAAACTGAATTTGACAAAGCTGACACTCCTAAAAAACAAATACAATATATTGTAACATTATTACGACAAAATGCAAGGTGAATTTATGACAGGCAAAGTCCATTCATTTCAAAGTCTCGGTACAGTAGACGGCCCCGGAGTACGCACAGTTCTATTTTTGCAGGGTTGCCCCCTGCGTTGCCCATACTGTCACAATCCGGACACTTGGGACAAAAATGCCGGAGAAGATATTTTTGTTGATGACGCGGTAAAGAAAATTTTAAGATACCGCTCATATTTCGGCAAGGACGGCGGAGTTACCGTATCGGGCGGCGAGCCGCTCTTGCAAGTCGAATTTGTATACGAGCTGTTTACAAGGCTTAAGGAGGAAGGCATAGGCACCGCGCTTGACACCTCCGGCGTCATAATGAACGACAGCGTAAAAAAGCTTCTCGGCAAAACCGATATAGTTTTGCTCGACATAAAATTTTCACGTGACGACCTGTATAAAAAATACATAGGAGTGAGCCTTTCCGCTCCGCTTGCGTTTCTTGCGGAATGCGAAAAGGCAAAAAAAAGAGTTATAATCCGACAGGTTATAACTCCCGGCATTAACGATACCGAAGACGATGTTCTGAAGCTTCGCGAAATATTAAAGCCCTTTAATTGCGTTGAAAAAACAGAGCTTTTGCCGTTCCGCAAGCTTTGCAAAGAAAAATATGAAAGCTTAAATATTTTCTTCCCGTTCGGCGACAGAGAGGAAATGCCGCAGGAAAAGCTGAACGAGCTTCAGAAGCTGCTGTAAAAGAGGTTCTTAAATTTGAATTACGACATAAAAAAAGTAGGACTGCCGCAGTCGCTGCGCGAAAAAGCGGATGATATATACACAAACAGCAAAGCTAAAATCAATGCGCTCTCGAAGCTGTTTTTCCCATTTCCCGACATACTTAAGGGACAATCGGATATGGTTAGACTCGCGGTTGTTTTAAAGAGCTTTGAACGAACTCACGATTTTTACAAGAGCAAAATAATAAGTGATGATGTTTTTTACGATACGATAAAGGATGCAGCCGTCTGGTGCGAAAACAATCAAAACAACGGTCTTAAAAACTACCGTTGGCTTCATAATCACGCATCGGGCAAGCTATTTAAAATAGGCAGACTGCAATTCCAAATGTATAAAGCCCCCATGGGGCCAGACTACACAAAGCTACCGTTTAAAAGAGGCGACAACCTCTTATACATTCACATTCCTCAGGGAGAAAAGCTGACAAGGGAGAGCTGTACGGATTCCTTAAGGCGTGCCGAGGAATTTTTCAGAAGCCATTTTCCGAATTACGAATATGATTACTTCTTCTGTGAGAGCTGGCTTTTGTTTCCCGGCAACCGAAGCTTTATGGCAAAAGACAGCAACATAGTTAAATTTATGGACTTGTTCACTCCGGCATATTCGACGGAAAACGATTCGCAGGCAATAGAGCGCATATTCGGAGAAAGAAAAAGCGATATAAACGACTACTGCGAAGATACCTCTTTGCAAAAGAGTGCAAAGGAATATATGCTCGGCGGAAACAAGCTCGGCTTCGGCACGGGCTACATAAAAAGGCAGTAGACCGCTAAAATACATCTTGCGTTTTGCAGCGCCGCGCCTAAAGCAAATATTATTATAAAAAAGGAGCACCCGAAAGGGCAATTACCGCAATGAAAAAGATGATATCATGGAACGTAAACGGACTGCGCGCCGCAGTCGGTAAAAATTTCAAGGAGGTATTCGATTCTCTTGATGCGGATATCTTTTGCATACAGGAAACAAAGCTTCAGGAAGGTCAAATCGACCTGGAATTTGACGGCTATAAAAGCTATTGGAACTATGCTGAAAAAAAAGGCTATTCGGGCACAGCGATATTCACAAAAGAGGAACCAAAAGACGTATTTTACGGCATAAACGAGCCGTTTTACGACAATGAAGGCAGAGTCATAACGCTCGAATTTGAAAATTATTTCTTTCTAACCTGCTACACACCGAATTCTCAAAGCGAACTCAAAAGGCTTGAATACAGAATGTCGTGGGAAGAAAAATTCCTGACATATCTTAAAAAGCTTGAAAAGACAAAGCCGGTTATTCTTTGCGGCGACCTAAACGTGGCACACAAAGAAATCGATTTGAAAAATCCGAAGACGAATATGGGTAATGCCGGGTTTACCAACGAAGAAAGAGAAAAATTCGGGACCCTTTTAGACAGCGGCTTTATAGACACATTTAGGTATTTTCACCCTGACGAGCCGGGCAGATACTCTTGGTGGTCTTACAGATTTAACGCGCGTAAAAACAACGCAGGATGGAGAATAGACTACTTTCTTGTATCGGAAGAACTCAAAGACAAGCTTGTTTCCGCCGACATTCTCTCGGATATACAAGGCTCAGACCACTGTCCCGTGGAGCTTGTGGCTGATATTTGATATTCCCGCTTAATCAAACGCCGCTCCGTAGTCGTTTATAATTCCGGCAAGCTCGCTCGGCGAGCCTATCACGTTTGTGAGTGCCTCCGGCAGCACGCCGACTATAACGGTTTCCGCAACAACGGCGGACGCTGTTACGGACAAGCCGTCAGTCTTTCCGAGCATAACAAGCCTGCCGCTTGTCTCAATATTAAAAACAATGCGGTGTATTACCTGGTTGAGCCCGGCCTCCCTGAATTCGTTTGAAAATGACACAACCGTACCGGAGGTCAGCTGAGCATTAAATTTCACGCGCGGGCCGTAGCCGTTTGTATATTCACTTCCCAAAAACGTTCCGATTGGTATAGATATGCTGAATGTTTCGTTTTCTGCGGCGATTTCGGATACGGCAAGGGAAATATTGCTTTGAAGTAAATTTATTTTAACTGTATCAACGTGGAGAGAAGTTACATTTCCCTCCGCGTTTCTTTCTGTTTTAACTATATCGTTATATGCTGTTTCCGATTCGGCGAGGACCTCGGCAACCGCTTTGTTTGTCGAGTTTAAAAGTATTCTTTCGGCTACTGTCTCGCTGTACCTCGTAATGACGGGGCGCATACGACAGGTAAAGGTGAAAACAAGCACCGAAATGCTCATAACGAACACGGAAAAAGAGAAGAACACCCTTTTTGCACAGCTTTTCCTTTTCATTACTTTATCTGCCTCCCCTGTTTCTATTCTACGCAGAGAAGGCATTGTACGTTAAAACGCCATAAAAAAGGAGCTGTAAAAAGCTTTACAGCCCTCAAAAAAAGTATCTTTTTTCTGTATTCAGCCGAAAATCATCTCTGTTATTTTTTCATCTATCGCATTTAGAAATTCTCTGCCGTTTTTCGCCTCTTTCGCGACGCTCTCCAGTATCTGCTTTTCGGTATAAACGGAATCCGATACTCCGCGAGTGAGCTGAGACGTTCTGTTTGCCGACTCAGACACTCCTGCAAACAGCGCAAAGGCACACAAAACAACGGTCAGTACCGCGAGATATTTTTTAATTATCCTGTCTTTTTTCTTCATTTTAATACGGCCATTTTGCCGCAACGGGTCATCTCCGTATACGGCACAATGCTCCTTTCGTTTATTTAATGCTTCAGACGTTGGAATTTATAAATTCGACAATAGCTTTTCCCATAAGGTGCCCGGAATATTCCGCCTCGGCTATTGTATTTGAATCGCTGCCGAACTCAAGCAGCACCGAGCACGGCGTTACGTCCATATTGTATTTTCTTGCGGAAAACAATATCGGCCGCATAAGCTCCGGATACATGGTTTCGGCTGTCTGCTGCAACTTTAGCGCGAATGTGAGATTTTGCTCCCATGTCGGAAACGACGTGACCTTGCCGTCCTCACAGCCTGCAATTATCATTATCTGCGCCGCTTTTCTGCCGTTTACCGTGGTTGTCGGCTTTATACGCGTACCGTCGCTTTGCTCAATCGCGTCGCGGTGAACGTCAAGAACTATCTTTACGGACGGATTTTCTTCCATTATTTTAAGTATTGTCTCACGCGAGCGGTCATATGCACCGGTATACGCTCTGTCGTGTATCTCGGTGTCATGTATTACGCCTATTCCCGCCTTTTGAAGTTCCTCCGAAACGGCGTCGCCCACGCGCACCATATTTCGCGACGAGTCATCGCTCCTCAGTTCAAAATCGCGCGTATACCAGCCCTTATCCATAAGCTGATAGCACTCTGTGGTATGGGTGTGAAAAATAAGAACCGTTGGCGCGCTCTTATCGGCAATATCGAGATTACACTCGCCGTTTAACGAGCTTTCGATATTTATGCTGTGCGACGGCGTTGTGTTTCGTACCGATATATTTTTATATGTCGATGTTGCGGACGATGCATCGAATTTCTTTTCGACTATTGTGCCGTCATGATTTGCCGAGGCATATTGTTTTTCGGCGTCAGCCATCATTTTAACTATATCACGAGGAACAGACGGAGTGCTTCCGACGACGCTTTCGCTCTGCTCGTCTTTTTCGCTCGGCAATGAAATTACGGCGTTTTGCTGTGAGCTTTGCGCGGAAACGCTTTTTTCAATTGACCTTACCGCACTGCTTTTTGCAGACAGAACGGCACCCTCCGGCAGCATCAGCCCCGCGCCTATAACGGCGGTTCTGCCGACGGCATTTCCGAAACGGCTTCCGCACACAAATGCCAATATTATGATTATCGGCAGAGCGACAAGCACCTCATTTCTTTTTTTCGGAATTTTACCCGTATGTCTTTTTTGTTTTTTCATTTGATTTTCATAGCCTTTCCGGCCACAATTTGTTTTTTCGCAAGTCATACGCCGTATGTTGCAGCCGTATACGGCGTATAACAAAAGGCTTAGGACGATACGGCAATATCACACAGCTGCACATATGACCTTTGTAAGATTATATGCGCGTTTTTCCGATGTTATACGAGAGAAAGAAGAGTTTTCATATCCATATCGGGTTGCAGAGCGGAATTTATCGCAAGAGCCAAAAGGCGTGACGCACGGCTTATCATAACGTCGATTTCGCGCGGTGTCACCATCATTTTTTCGGCTCTTTCGCGTTCCGGCTGCGGTATATTTTCATTTCCCGTTATATCAAAGACAAGTGCGGCGGCATCTACCACCGTCGGCACTCCTATCGCTATTACCGGCACTCCGAGGGTCTTTCGGCTTATCTCGGCGCGATGATTGCCGACTCCCGAACCCGGAACTATACCGGTATTTGTCATCTGAACCGTACAGCCGAGCCTTTTTATGCTGCGTGCCGACAGCGCGTCCACGGTTATTACAGCGTCGGGGGAAGTCTCATTCATTATTCCGCGAATCATCTCGGCGCTTTCTATGCCGGTCTGACCGAGCACTCCCGGAGAAGCGGACGATACAGGCCGAAGAGACGGAAGCCCCACCTCCTCTGCGAGCGATTTTGTGATATGGCGCGTCGAAAATATATCTTTTGCGGTCTTGGGACCGAGAGCGTCGGGTGTAATATCCGAATTGCCGAGCCCCACCACAAGAACTCCCGAGGTGTTTTTCGGCAACAGCTTTTTAATTTCATCTCTCACGGCAAGCATTCTGCTGTCTGCATCATCAAATTCCGATGAAAACGGCGGCAGCTCCACCGTGACATATGTGCCGACGGGTTTGCCGAGCTTTTCGGCACCGGCATCCGTTGTAATTTCTATTTCGGTGACCGACGCGCTTTTTACCCTTCGCTTTTTTACCGTCACGCCGTCATTTTTGCCGCTGTTTGTTATCTCTCTGCGCTCAATTGCGAGATCGGTTCCGAAAATCATATAAATACTGCTGCCTTTCTTTCGATAAATGTTTGTGTACTGCAGCCCGTTTTGCCGCATTTTGCGAATTTCGGGCGCGCTTTACGATATATTATTTGCACCGGCATAAATTTTATAGGCTGTTTATGAAAAAAAACTTGCTTTTTTTCGGAAAGAATGGTATTATATATTCCGCTAATGTGATACGCAAAGGAGGTTAAACTATGCCGAATATTAAATCAGCTAAAAAACGTGTAATCGTTAACAACAAGAGAGCAGACCGCAACAAGTCAAGAAACACCGCTCTCAAGACAGCTATCAAAAAGGCTAATGCCGCTATTGAGTCAAATGCTGCCGACAAAGAAGTTCTTGTTAAAGCTGCAGTTAAGAAAATCGACCAGGCTTCTGCAAAGGGTCTTATTCATATGAATAACGCCGCTCGCAAAAAGTCAGCCCTCGTTTGCAAACTCAACAAGGCTTAATGTTGTTTTTAATGCACCTCGGTCTTTAGACCGGGGTGTTTTGCTTTTTCGGTCAAATTTACATTTTATTCATTGACTTTTGCCTTTTTTACGTATATAATAAACACATAGTTTTACAAAAATTAAGGGAGGCATTTTACCTATGAAAAAAGTTCTTAAAGTTATCGGTATCATCGCCGCTGTTGCAGGCGCTATCTTCGGCGTTTATGTAATAGTGAAAAAATATGTTGACAGCAAAAAAGTAGTTATCGGCAATGACGCTGAAAATTATGTTTCATGCTCCTGCTGCGACGACAACTTCGTTTCCGAAACCGTTGCGTAAATAAAAACGTATTATAAACGCCCGATTGGCTGAGTGTTTATAAGGAAGCTTTGCGTCAAAACAATATTTTTTGTGCAATAATAATCGACCCCTCAAATAAGCTCCGGCTTATCTGAGGGGTTTTCATTTTCTTGTATCAAAAATATAATATTTTAAAGTGCTTTGCAGTTTCGCAGTCGTAAAAATCTTTTTATACCGAAGGCAGGAAACCATTGCCTTCTTACGAACACTCAGCCTTTGAACGGGTGTTTTTTATTTGCTTTTCGGTTTTGCAAAAAACGAAACCACAAGTCCCGACAATACCGCCGCCGCAATTCCTGCGGAGCCCGCACACAACGGTCCCGTAAGAACACCGAGCAAGCCTTTTTCGCGGATTGCCTCCTTGGTTCCGTTCACAAGGACATTACCGAAGCCCGTAAGCGGTACCGTAGCCCCCGCTCCGGCAAAATCAACAAGCTTATCATATACTCCGGTCGCACCGAGGATAACTCCGAGCACAACAAAGGCAACGAGTATTCTTGCAGGCGTCATCTTTGTCACGTCTATCAGTATTTGTCCTATAACGCATATGAGTCCGCCGACAAAAAACGCTTTAAGAAAAATCAGCAAAAAACATTTCCCCTTCCGATTTTCGAAATTATTTTGTGCCGATTTTCAATAATTATTCCTTTCGCAAATCAAATCCGCCGGGCAAAAGCTCCGAGAGCGTATGCACCTCATATTCGCCCTTGCCGTCGCCGAGAATTATTTTGAAATCACCGCCGCAAAACTCCTTCATAACCTGACGGCAAACGCCGCACGGATAGCAAAGGTGCTTGTATTCGCCATTTTTGTATTTACCGACTATCGCAATAGCTTCGAAATCGTTTTCGCCCTCGCTGATTGCCTTAAAAAAAGCTGTTCGCTCGGCACATATCGTGGGTGAAAAAGCCGAATTTTCGATATTGCACCCCTTATAAACTCTTCCGTCTGCGGTAATAAGCGCCGCACCGACGGAAAAGCCCGAGTACGGCGAATATGAATTTACCATAGCGTCCTCGGCGCATACCAAAAGCTCACAAGGCGTCATAATATCGTCTCCCGTCATATTATCTTTATTTTATAATAATTCATAAGTCCGCAAAAATCAAGCTATGCCGTTTTGCAACAAAGTGCCGCCGAATTCGTATAATATAATAAACGTTTTGGGAGGCACTTGCATTTTATGAATTATCAAAACAACAAAACAGAAACATCCGTAATACAGCTGGCACTTAAAAGGGCCGGGTTTTTAGATGGTGAAATCGACGGCATTTTCGGAAGCGATACAAGAAACGCCGTAATTGCTTTTCAAAAGGCCGCTTCTCTGTCGCCCGACGGAATTGTCGGTCCGAAAACATACGCCGCACTTTTACCGTATCTAAAAGGGTACACGATTCACCGTGTAAAAAAGGGAGATTCACTCTATTCGATTGCCGCCATGCACAATACAAGCATAAGAAAAATTTTGCTTGCAAATCCGACGGTTGATCCGCTGAACCTGCAGATAGGCACAAATTTAACCGTTCCGTTTGCTTTTTCGGTAGTTCCCACCGACGTGCCGTATTCATATATGCTTTTAACATACATCTGCGAAGGACTTTTAATGCGGTATCCGTTCCTTTCGGGCGGAGTTATAGGAAAAAGCGTTATGGGAAAAAGCATACCGTATCTAAGCATAGGGCAGGGCAAAGACGAGGTATTTTACAACGCGTCGCACCACGCAAACGAATGGATAACAACTCCACTACTTTTAAAATTCATCGAAGAATATTCGGAAAGCTTTGCAAACGGAGGCTCGCTGTACGGTACTCTCGCGGTACAGTTATTTAAAAAGGCATCTCTTTATATTGTTCCCATGGTTAACCCCGACGGCGTTGACCTTGTAAACGGTGTACTCCGTAACGACAGATATAAAAATGAGACGCTCAAAATTTCGGCACGCTATCCCGACATACCGTATCCGAACGGGTGGAAAGCGAACATTGCGGGAGTTGACCTGAATCTTCAATATCCGGCAGGCTGGGACGAAGCAAAAAAGATTAAGTATTCGCTCGGTTTTACGTCTCCCGCTCCGCGCGATTTTGTCGGCACGGCTCCCCTTTCCGCTCCCGAAAGCGAGGCTGTATTTAATTTTACAATGAAGCACAATTTTGCGCTTACCCTGTCATACCACAGCCAGGGTGAAATCATATACTGGAAGTACCTTGACTTTGAGCCGCAAAAATCACGTGAAATCGCAGAATATTTCGGGCGAATCAGCGGCTATGCGGTAGAGGAAACACCGTATAATTCGGGCTTTGCAGGGTACAAGGACTGGTTTATACAGTATTATGACAGACCCGGATACACAATAGAGGTAGGCTTAGGTCAAAGCCCCCTGCCCCTCACGCAGTTTGACAAAATATACAGCGACAACGTGGGGATTCTTAAAGGCGGCATAACCGAAATATGATAAGATATAACGATAGCGGCGATAAATTTAAGGTGTAAAATCGCCGCATATTGTGATACAATATACTCATCTTTGAAATGAAGGTGAGAATTTGAAAAGCTTACAGGACAAATATATACTCAGAAACGGCGTAGAAGTACCGTGCATAGGCTTCGGCACATGGAAAATGCCGGATGAAGTCGCAGAAAATGCCGTAAAAGCCGCAATAGATACAGGCTACCGTCATATCGACACCGCAGGCGCTTACAGGAACGAAAAAGGCGTCGGCGACGGAATAAAAAAGAGCGGCGTTAAAAGGGAAGAAATATTTTTGGTAAGCAAGCTGCCAAACGACGACCACGGCTATGAAAAAGCCATAGCTGCGTGCGAGAGCTCGCTTTTAAAGCTCGGTACGGATTACCTCGACGGCTATTTAATACATTGGCCGGTGCTTGTCACAAACTGGGACCGCCTCGAAGACGACCTTTGCGATACCTGGCGCGCAATGATGAGACTGCGCGACGACGGCAAGGTAAGAGCCATCGGCACAAGCAACTTTATGACGGAGCATATTGAGATTTTAAAGAAAAATCTCGGCGATTATCCGCTGATAAATCAGGTTCAGATGCATCCGCAAAATCCGCAGGACGAAATGATAGCATACTGCAAAGAAAACTCTGTTTTGCCCGAAGCCTGGAGTCCGCTCATACAAGGTCAGGCATTTAAGCGCGAACTCCTAATAGAGCTTGCCGAAAAATACAAGGTCTCGGTAGCCCAGCTTTGCATACGCTTTATAGTGCAAAAGGGTGCCGTTCCCATTCCTAAGTCGGCAAATCCCGACAGAATTCGGAACAACGCCGATGTGTTCGGCTTTGAAATTTCCGACGAAGATATGGAAAGAATAGCGTCGCTCAGGGTCTACGGCAGAATAGGCGATCCGCCGTCGGTGCCGAGAACTCATCAGGTAGTCGGATTTTAAATCACGTATAAAAAAACGGCTTATCGGGATCAAGCTCCCTATAAGCCGTTTTATCTTTATTTTATAATGTAAAAGAATCAAGTTCTTCAAGAAACCTTTCTTTTTCGCGGAGGATTGCTTTTTTGTATCTGTCCTCCTCAGAAAAGACGCATCCGCAGTATTTTTGCATATAAAAGCCGAGCTCTCTTGCCCTTTGATTGCCGTCTCTGAAATTCGGTCTGAAATCGCGGTAGAGAAATTCCACGCCGAACTCTTTTCCGAAACGCTCGCCTGCCGCGGCTATAAGCTCGTGCTTTTGGTAAACGCTTGCGAGAAGCGTGGTTGTAAACTGCTTAAAACCGTGTTCCGCCGCAAATTCGGCTGTTTTGCGAAGCCTCGTCTCATAGCAATAGGTACACCTGTTATCTATATCGCCGACAACATTTTTCACGAATTCGCGAAGTCCGTAATCCTCTTCGACAAAAACCCTCATATTTATTTTCGAAGCATAGTCGATAAGGCAATTACGCCTTGCCTCGTATTCTTTCCAAGGGTGGATGTTTGGATTATACCAAAACGCGACCGGCTCTATTCCCTCGTTTCGCAGAGGGTCTATGCAGGAAAGCGAGCACGGCGCACAGCAGCAGTGAAGAAGCACATTATTCATCGTCTTTGTCACCGCTTTTACGCTTATCCTTTTCCTCGGACTTTTCATCAGTCGTTTTTTCGTTGCCGAGCTGTTCCTCCGGCAAAAATTCGACCTTGACCTTACCTATACGGCGCTCCTCTACGTTCAACACGGTAAACCTGATGTTTTTATACTGAACGGTGTTCATATCGCCGTCAACCGGCAAAAAGCCCAAAAGGCTGATTATAAATCCGCCGAGAGTATCGTAGTCTCCCTCGGGCAGCTTTATGCCGAGTTTTTCCTCAACCTCTTCGATATCGGTAATACCGTCTATCGTAAAGGTGGTATCGTTTATCTTGGATATTTCTTCGTCCTCGTTGTCATATTCGTCCTGAATATTACCGACGATAGCCTCAACTATATCCTCAAGGGTTACAAGGCCGGCAGTTCCGCCGTACTCGTCAACCACTATTGCCATCTGAATATGCTTAGCGGTCATTTCCGAAAATAATTCGCCGCAGCGCTTTGTTTCGGGAACGCAATATACCTCGCGCATTATGTCCTTAGGCGTTTTTGTTTTAGGCAGATTGGACCCGACATATTTTAAAAGGTCTTTAATGTATATAATACCGACAACATTGTCGGGGTCTTCCTCATATACGGGGATTCTCGAATAGCCGTGCTCCATTGAGGTTTTGACTACGTCCTGGAGAGAATCCTCGACGTCAACGCACTCCATATCGGTGCGGTGAGTCATTATATCGGCAACGTCAATATCATCAAATTCAAAGACGTTGTTTATCATTTCTTTTTGGCTGTCCTCAATTACGCCCTTTTCCTGACCGACGTCAACCATCATACGGATTTCCTCTTCTGTGACGGTTTCCTCATCAGCGTTGGGGTCAAGACCGAACATACGGACTATAAGGTTTGTGGAAGCAGAAAGAAGCTTTACAAACGGCTTTGTTATCTTACTGAAGCCGAGAAGTATCGGAGTGACTGCAAAGGAGATTTTTTCAGACTTCTGCATAGCGAACTTTTTGGGTGCAAGCTCGCCGAGAACGAGTGAAAAATAAGACATAATAAGCGTTATAAGTATAGTCGAAATTACGCTTATCGCACCGACCGGAATTACCTTAACAACAGATGTTTTCGCAAGAGCGTCGGTCAGCATTACCGCAAAGTTCTGAGCCGCGACAGCCGAAGTAAGGAAGCCGGCAAGGGTTACGCCTATCTGAATGGTCGAGAGGAAGTTGCTGGAGTTTTTGGTAAGCTTTAATACCTGTTTTGCTTTTTTGTCGCCGTCCTCCGCCATTTTTTCCATCTTGGCGTCATTCAGCGAAATGATAGCTATCTCCGACATTGCAAAGAAAGCGTTGATCAAAATAAGAATAAATAGTAAAAAAAGTTTAAGAATAATACTCGCAGGTCCTGCGTCGTCCATAATGATTTGTGGACTCCTTTCAAAATAATATATTAGGAAAAATTATACTACAAACCCTCTGTTTCGTCAACCGTGAAAAGCTTCGGCGGCTTTTCATTATTTAAGGCCGTCAAGCCGAAATTTCTCGGATATTTTACGGTAAGCCGAAAGAGAGAGTCCGTACTTATCGGCAAGGCGCACAACCTCATATATAAGGCCGTCTATTTCCGACTGCTTACCGGCAGCAATGTCGCGCTGCATAGAGGTGGAGGCGTCCGGTGACAGAGCGTCGAGAATATCGAGATTTATTTTTACAAGGCTCTTTTCGTATTTTATTCCCATTGCAGCCGCAAGCGTTTCAATTTCGGAGATAAGCTCAGAAAAAAACTCGCGCTCCGCTCCCGGTTTTTGCATCTCGGCGGCATTTGCTCCGAAATACAGACCGCATCCCGCCATAGGCGAAACATATGAAAATTTTTGGAGAGCGTCCTTTTCGACATTATCGGAAAAAACCGGCGTTATGTTTGCCAGTTTTAAGTCGCTTTCGATTTTTATAAGCCGCGAATCATCCTTTTTGTGCGAAGGCAACCCGTAAACTATACGAAAAATCGAACCGTACATATGTATTTTCCCCGGAGAGACAAGACTTGAGGAAACATATATACACCCGTCCGTCACCGTAAGAGAGGGAAGCTCTTTTTGCATATGTCTGCCCGTGCCGTAAATATTGAGTATCGGTATTACCACGGTTTCGGGCTTGGATACGCTTTTTATAAACGGTATTGTATCTGTAATGCTATATCCCTTTACGCATACAAAAATAACATCGGGAGAAAGGGCTGCGCCGGATTTCACAGCATTCTCAAAACCGTTCATATCAAAGGCTTTTACGGCATTTGTGTATTCGTTGTTATCAAGACTCAGAGTAATGCCGGTTTCCCTGAGAGCCGACAGATTTTTGCCTCTCGCAATAAGAGTTGTATCTATTCCGGCCTTTGTAAGGTATGCGGCTATTGCGCCTCCCGTTCCGCCGACACCTATAACAAGATATTTCACTGTTTTCAAATCCTTTCAAAATACAACGAGTAAATTTTCGGTGCTTTTAACCGACCGTTTTCACCGTTTTGATTTCATCGCCCGTTTTAATGCGTGCCGTCTTTTTGTCGCAGGACGAATATACCGACAGACTCTTTATTTCGCCGTTTTCCCACGTGAAATCAAGAGAATATCCTCCGCGGGCACAAAGCCCTTTTACGCTGCCGTTTTTCCACTCCTCGGGGAGTGCCGGCAAAAGCTCTATAATATCATCGGAACTGTAACACAGCATTTCGCAGACACCGCTTGTGTATCCGCAGTTTCCGTCCATCTGATACGGCGGATGGAAGTCCCAAAGGTTCGGCGCGATGTTTTTATTTATAAGCTCACGCAGCATTGAATATGCTCTGTTGCCGTCCTTCGCCCTCGCCCAAAGGTTTACCTTATTCGCCTTGCCCCAGCCCGAGCCGTTTGCGCCGCTCTTTTGGCCGAAGCCTCTGTCAAGCAGAGAAACTTTACAAGCCTCGATAAGTTCGGGAGTTTTATCGGTTATCGCGTTTCCGGGATAAAGTCCGAGCAAATGAGATGCGTGTCTGTGGCGGTTTTGGCAGGAATGGAGCCTATATTTAAGCTTTCTGAGTTTCAAGGACTTGTACCATTCGTCCTCCTCATACCATTCCTTTATCTGACCCCATCGACCTTTTGTAATGGGTTTTAACTTTACACGTACCTTTTCAAGCTCAGCCGCAAAGTCGTCGTCTCCGAGAACCCTTGCCGCCTTTTCCGTATCGGTAAACAGTTGCCAAATAAGCGTCTGCTCGTATGTATTGCCTATACTTATGGGCCCGTGCTCAGGAGAATAAGACGGAGACGAAACATATCTGTCCTGCTCTTTACTGTAAACAAGATTTTGAAGCCAAAAAACAGCATTTTCTTTCATCATGGGATATATGTCGGAGCGAAGATAGTCCGTGTCCTCGGTAAACGCATAATAATCAAAGCAATTCTGCATCATCCACGAGGATGCCGCCGGAGACCAGCCCCAGTAGAAATCCCAACCGGGACAAGTCCAACCGAAGGGCGTATTTTGAGTATGGCACACCCAGCCGTTCTCGGGATTTTTTTCATCGGAAACGATATTGTGGTAACACCGCGCGGTAACTCTGCCCGGCTCACGAAGCGACTCCATATAGCGTATCATAGGTTTTGCCTCGCCGAAAAGTCCCGTGACATAGGCGTGCCAATAACACATCTGAAGATTTACGTTCAGATGATAATCACAGCTCCACGCAGGCGAATTGGAATTGTTCCATACACCCTGAAGATTGGCGGGCAGCTCATCGTTTTCGGCAGAGCTTGAAATAAGCAGGTATCTGCCGTATTGGCACAAAAGCTCTTCCAAGTACCGCCCGTCCTTTGAATCGGGGTTTTCACGGTATGAAGAAAGGAGTTTATCCGTGTATTCGGTGCTTGTGAAGCTTGTAACCTCAAATGAAAAACGGTCAAACAGCGATTTGTATTCGGCAATCGCCTCTTTTTTAACCTCGTCATAGCCTTTTTTCAAAAATTCTTCTATTGCGGAATTTACTTTGCCTTCGGGCAATTCGCCTCTGTAATTCGGATATTCGTTTTTATAGTTTGTCCCGGCAGAGAGGGCAAAAACAAGATATGAAGCGTCTTTAATGACGAGCTTACCGTCGCCTTTTACCATTTCACCGTCCGTTGTAACACAAAGGCGCGCATAGTATGCGAGGTCATTATCCGAGAGCCTGCCGCATAAAATCAGGGAATTATCCTGCACTCTTATGCTGTCGGTCTCGTGAGACGCCGAAAATGAAATTTCGGTGTTCAACGCACCATTTTTATCGGCGGTGATTTTTTCGGCGATAACCGACGGATTGTGCGACGCAAAACACTCGCGTATAAAGGAAACTTCGCCGCTCTTATATTTCACCGTGCAAACGGAATTTGTTATATCGAGCTGTCTTTCATAATCCGAAAAAACATCGTGAGGAAATTTGAGCACTATCTCCCCGAAATTCTGATACGCCCCGTAGCCGTCCTTTACGCCTACAAGCTTATCCTTAAATTTAAGGACGGCCTTTTTATCACCGCGGCGCAGTGCATCTCTGATTTTTTCAAGGTATTCATAGCTGTTTTCGACATTTCCGCCGATATAGTCCTTTCTGCTCTTTGACGGTCCGCCAGTCCAAAGAGTTTTTTCATTAAACTGCAAATGCTCCTCGGAAACACCTCCGAATACGCACATACCGAGCATGCCGTTGCCTATGGGCAAAACCTCGTTTTGCCATCCGTTTTCGGAATACTCCGCAGGCTTGTTATATTTGAGAACGTAATTTTTCAAGACAAACGCTCCTTACCGTTTTATTTATAAAAACAATAGCAAACGGAAGCAAAAAAGTCAATATTTGAGCCGTTTCACGGAAAATCTTTTTGTTTTTCCTTGACGAGCAGGCTCTTTTATTATACAATTTTAATGCTTTGAAAATCTCATAATCAAAGTTGTCAGTTCGAGATCCGCCTGACAGGGCAAATGCCCAAATCAAAACTAAGGAGTTTGAAAAATGAATAAGAAAAAAGATGTTAACTTTCTCGTCTGCGGTGCGGTAATTGCCGCACTCTATGCCGCGCTGACCTATGCCGCATCCGCCGTAAATCTTGCCTACGGAGCGGTACAGTTCAGATTTTCCGAGGCTCTGACGGTTCTTGCGGCATACACACCGGCCGCAATACCCGGGCTTACAATAGGCTGTCTCTTGGCAAACCTCGGAAGTCCGTACGGTATTACGGATATAATATGCGGCTCGGCAGCAACGCTTTTGGCTGCCGTATTTACGTATCTCACGAGAAAGGTCAAGGTAAAGGGGCTGCCGCTTCTCGCACCGGTTTTTTCGGTAGTGTTCAACGCCGTTATAGTCGGGGCGGAAATAGCCGTATTTTTGCCCGAGGGCTTTACGTTCAAGGGCTTTCTTATACAGGCAGCATTTGTAGGTCTCGGCGAGCTCGTGGTATGCTACGCCGCCGGAATGCCGCTTTGCGCAGCAATAAACAAAACGGGACTTCGTAAATACCTTAAATAACTCTTATATATTGAAACAAGCTATCGGTTTGTGATAAAATAATCTCAGTAACGGCATCTGCTGTTTTTGAGATTATTTTTTTGCGCCGATATGTCGGCAGGAAACGGGAGACGATGTCATAATGGCAAAAATAATAGTGGCAGACGATGAAATGCTCATACGGCGACTTGTGTGCGATTTCCTGATTAAAGAGGGTCACACGCCGCTTGAGGCCGCGGACGGCAAAATGGCTGTAGAGCTTTTCAACCGGAATCCGGACACCGCCCTCATAATAATGGATATTATGATGCCCGAGCTCGACGGCTGGGAAGCGACAAGGGAAATAAGACGGCACTCCGCCGTGCCCATTATGCTGCTTTCGGCAAGAAGTCAGGACTTTGATCAATTAACCGGATTTGAAAGCGGCGCAGACGACTATGTAACAAAACCGTTTTCCCCGGCCGTGCTTATGAAACGAGTGGAGGCTCTTTTGCGCCGCTCCGGGAGCGGATTTGTCTCCGACACCGACGAGCTTTGGGGGCTGTCGGTAAACAAAGATGCGCACGAGGTCAAGGTCTACGGCGAAGCCGTTTCGCTGACGCTTAAGGAGTACAGTATTCTAATAAAGCTGCTCGGCTTTGTGGGCAGAGTTTACTCACGCGAACAGCTGCTTGACGATGTTTGGGGCTTTGACTACGACGGCGATATAAGAACCGTAGATTCTCACGTTGCAAGGCTTCGTACAAAGCTCGGCGACTGGGGAACAAAGCATTTACATACCGTATACGGCGTAGGCTATAAGATAGAGGAGTGAATATGAGCAAAGAGAATAAGAGTAAGCGCTTTATAAGTATAAGGCTGCGGCTGTTTTTACAGGTCGGAGCCATAGTTCTTATTGCCGTAACGCTGATACTCGCCCTCAACAAATGGTATCTCTCGTCAATATACATACTCAATCAAAAGCGTACCATGCAGGATCTTGCGGAGGAAATCGACACCTACGACGTTTCCGCCGCCGATTACAGCTCTAAAATCGCATTGCTCGAAAAAGACAACGGAGTTACCATAGACGTATATATGTCGGACGGCACTCCCCTTTACTACGGTGCCGTGCCTACCGGTATAACCGGAGGTAAAATAGTGATAAAGGACCGGCACGACAACCCCGACGGCTCTTTCTTTGAAATTCAGGAAAACGCTATGAGCGACACGCAATTCATAGTCTACGGAAAAAGTCTTAAATTCGGCGGAGACCTTGAGATGTACAGCAAAAAAACGACGATAGACTCATATGCCGATACAGCCATAAACGTAATGCTTATAACCAGCATACTCGCTCTTTGTGCCACGCTTGTTGCAATATATTTTTACTCAAAGAAATTTACAAAGCCGCTTATTGAAATGAGCAGCGTCACCGGCGGCATGGCAGATATGGACTTCTCAAAGAAATGCGAATACGGCGGAAACGATGAAATAGGCACTTTGGCAAGCAGTATAAACGAGCTGTCCGATTCGCTCAACAGCACGCTTGTTGATTTAAACGAGAAAAACCGCAGGTTGCAGGAGGATATAGAGAAAGAACAGCAGCTCGACAAAATCCGCAAGGATTTTATCTCTAATGTTTCGCACGAGTTGAAAACTCCGATTTCAATAATACAGGGCTATTCGGAGGGGGCCAAGCTGATGCTCGACAGCGGCGACACAAAAGGTGCTTCGGAATATTGTGAAATAATAACCGACGAAACTCACAAGATGAATATGCTCGTTTTACAGCTTCTCGAGCTTTCAATGTATGAATCAGGTAACGTCAAGCTCAGTATGGATAAGATAGACATTCGCGCAGCCGCTGAAGAATACGGCGAAGAAAACCGATTAAAATTTGAGAGCAAGGGAATCAAATTTATAAATGATATTCCGAGCAACTGCTTCGGACTCGGCGACAGCGTTAAAATACGAATGGTATTTAATAACTACATATCGAACGCCTGCTCACACGTTTCCGGCGACAACATTATAAGAGTCTATAAAGGGCAAAGCCCGAACGAAGGCAGCATACGGATTTGCGTATACAACAGCGGAAGTCATATAGACAGCGATGATATGGATAAAATATGGATAAGCTTTTACCGTGCCGACAAGTCACATTCACGCGCAGAGGGGCGTTTCGGACTCGGCCTTTCGATAGTCGGTGCAATACAAAAGCTGCACGGCGAAAAATACGGTGCCGAAAACACGGACGACGGAGTTGTATTTTGGTTTGACATAAAAAAAGCCTGAGCTTGCGGAGGTGAATATTTTGCTTAAATTTGCGGATAGGCTTCTTTCCGTCTTTTTCCCAAAAAGGTGCAAATACTGCGGAGAATTGATAGTCCCGGAAAAAGACGTCTGTGAAAGCTGTGAAAGCTCCCTGCCGCGTATTTTGCCTCCGTGTTGCCGTTTTTGCGGTCACAGCAAAGAGGACTGTTCATGTAAGCAGGCAAAAAACGAATATTCCGCCGTCGCCGCTCCGTTTTACTATGAGGGTGCCGCCAAAACCGCAATACACCGCCTGAAATTTGAGGGAAAGGATTTTGTTGCACGTACTCTCGCGCAGGATATGGCAAAAACCGTAAAAGAGCAATACGGCGAAAAGAAATTTGACATAATAACCTTTGTGCCGTTTTCAAAAGCCGAAAAACACGACAGGGAATTTAACCAGAGCGAGCTTTTGGCAAAACGGCTCGGTGAGGAGCTTTGTTTGCCGTGTCGGGAGATGCTCGTAAAGCTCTATGATGTTCCGCGCCAGCACACTCTCCCGGGAAACAAACGGCGCGGCAATGTATTCGGCATATTCGCGACAGCGGAAGAGTTTTCATATCTTGACGGCAAAACAATACTTCTTGCAGACGACATAAAGACCACCGGTTCCACGCTTTCGGAGTGTGCTAAAATGCTGAAAATAGCAGGCGCAAAAGAGGTTTGCGCCGTAACCGCCGCCATAGCTAAAAGGATAGGATAACGGCAGCGCGGGCAATATATACGATTCACCAGATAAGCAATTACCCAAAATGACAGTATTTAAAGCAATCGTCGGATACTCGCCCAAGCTTTGCAGTTCATCGTTTTTAGATATATATTAACTATAATTGTGCTGATACGTAACATATTTTTTGTTTTTCGCCGCAAAATCGTCAAATGCCGTTTTATTCGACAAAGCTACCAAAAAACAAATTGACAAACATGGTAATTTCAGTTAATATTGTTGTGTAAACCTACTTTGTTAATATTAAACAATGTGCGCCCTGTACGGGCGGCACTGCCGATGCGGACAAAAAGAGGGCAACCCCCTACGGCGAATTTTAAGGGTTAATAATAAAAGCTTTCAAGTGCGGCAAATTAAAAAACTTTAAATTTACGCACGGATAATATCTATGATATTGTCCGATTTTTATTTTTTGTTACTTTTCGGCAGGTTTACCGGTCATATCTTCGGTAGAGAATTATGCACGTATGAGAATATTAGGAGAAACGACATATTATGGGTAATTTATTGTATGACATACCTTTCATACCTTTTGTACTGTTAATGATAGCGATGCTAGTCGCTAGTGTAATAAATTTAAAGAAACTAAAGCAGGCTGAACCTCAAAAAAGACCTTGGTGTTCGATGATGTATGTCACAATGTTAGGTGTTCCTGTCTTTACTGTTGCAAGATGTCTTCATGATTTTTCAAAGACCTATAAATACTCTGACATAGCAGATACAATAATTCTTGTATATTTCTTCGTATTTTTTATTGTGCCTTGGGCCACAAGTATTTATGTTCACAAAAAATGGGGGCATACTAAAGAAGATAATTCATTATTTCATCTTATCTTTTTTTAGGAATCGCCTTATTTGTTCTTTCTGCAATATTATTTTTAATTTATTTTTTAGATATTTAGAAATCTATGCAATAAAATAAATATCGGATTAGACGGTGTTACATTTTCAAACACCGATAAAATAGAAAACGACATAAAAGATTTGTTTCGGAGAAACTTTCATGAAAAAATATTTATACATATTACTTCCCGTTCTTTTCTGTTTTTTAACCGCATGCTCACCGTACAGCAACCTTAAACAAACGCAAATTATTGATTCCGGAAAATATTATCGCATTTATAAAGAGAACAACAATCAAGTCCGTTACGAAATTTATAATCCTGAGGGCAAAATTGCGTTGTCGGAAAAAACCGACCGTCCTATTGAAATTAACACGATCGGTGGCGACATAATTGACATTGGAATCGGTATGGGGACGGGAATTACAATACATAAGTACTATAATGCAAACGAAAATACTTTTTCGGAGGAATTCACAAATGTATTGACTAATTCAGATAAGTTAATTGCATATATTGAAGTTTCAAAAGAGAATCCTTTGGAAAACAGAAAGGTTGTTGTGCAAAACATTTTCGACAAAAGCCTGTTTTACAAAGAGTTTAAATTGAATTTTTCAAATGTTGATACCCCTGTTATTGAAGCAGAATTTTCAAAAGACGGAGCATCTTTATTACTGACATATTTATCAGGGGAAAAACAAACGCAAACGTCTGAAATATTGGACTTGACAGTTTAGAACTGTTTGACGGTAAAATAGTGAGAAAACAGTCAAACTTAAAACATAAGTGTCCGGAAATATATGTTACGCATCGGCACATTTTAGATATATATTAACTATGTTTGTGCTGATACGTAACACTTTTTTTATCGGGTACAAAGTAAAAAATCCCCTCTTGATGCGGAGTACACATCAGGAGGGGTATTTTTTCGGTAAAAACGGAACACCTGCTTTTCGCCGGATATTCAGCTTTGTCTCACATTAGATGCACAGCGGTTAATGTTCGGCAGTTTGTGTATATCATTTGGTATTTTCAAGATACCGAACGCACTGCTCTGTAACATAGTCTTTATCAAGCGATAGGCTGTCCGAATATTGAATGTTTAAGTAAACAATCGACTTACCGTTGAAAAACAGAAAAGAACCATAGTTGAATCCGTCGGAAGAGTCGATGATACGGGCACACCCCTGTACATCATCATTGATTTGTTCGACTTTGGTATCCGTCAAGTCAAAAGTGTAAAGCAAATGAAATGAATATAATAATTCACATATAGGTTTTGGCACATTAAGTATACCGCTTCCGGCAATATTTATAAGTGTAAAATCTCCGCCGTCATTGTTTTGTTCGCCGCGGAAAACAAACGAACGGTTCTGGTCGGTAATATATGTATTACCGAATACAAAATTACGCGTGTTATATTCATTCCCTTTTGAGCTTGGAACGGATAAATCGGCGTCGGCACTGTCAAGTCCAAATAAGGATTGAGTACCGAAAGTGTTTAAAAATCTTTCTTTTTCGGCTTTCCCGTTTTTGCCGCAAAATGTCACAATCAGAGAAGCACACACGGCAATAGCAATCGTCGCAATCATAAGCGCCGTATAAACATTTAATATCTTTTCCAACGCGGAATGTTCCTTTTTGGTAAGGGCAAAGGAAAGATAAAGAATACAGTATACCAACAATAATGCGACACTCGGGAAATACAGGTAAAATGAAGCGACACTCAATGACGAAAGGTCAAATTGGGGAACGCTCAAAACAAATAGACCAACAAGAATCAGAATAAATAAAACAACAAAATTTAAAATCGCAACTTTTTTGTTTGCCTTTTTTATCATAATTATAACCGTCTCCTTTTAGTGTGACATTTTAAAAGCCAATTACGCACATTTGAACAGATTATAAAATCTACACTACAACAACCGAATACGGTATATCCAAATCGACCAAATGTGTTGACACGGCAATACCCGTTTTACCGTCAACTATATAGACATCGGAGCACTCGCCCAAAACCTGTCTTTTACATTTGACGGCAAGCTTGCCGTCCGACGAAGCTTGAACAAATGTAGCGGATTTGCCGTATTTCTGCTGCTTACCGCCGTAAACCGACACAGCCATCGTCTTATAATTGCCGCTTTTGTCTTTATATAAAAATCGGTTATCTGTATTAAGTCCCACGGCAATAGTATCATCAGGATTAAATGTAAAAACGTCGGTTTCCTGTCCGTCACAGTCGAGCACAAGAGAGACGCTTCCGTTGTTTTCCTGCCTTGAATATACCAAATCCCCTTTATCGGTAATAAGCATATTTAAACGGTAATTAGTATAAACATTGTCTTTATATAGGTTTTCGGTATTATCCGCTGTACTTAAACGGTAAATTTTACCGTCCGTCAAGCAATAAATGCCGTCGTCGGTTGCCGCAATTTCATCGGGGCAAAAGCTTAATTGATATGTTTTTTCAATATTGCCGTTCTTTATCAGCAGCACATCAAAAAATGAATTTTCGCCCTTGGAAACACAGCAATATTCCCCGCCGATATACTTGCCGACAAGCAAATATTCCGAATATCCGTCAAAAGAAATCCGGGTTTCCGCTTTCTCGGATATTTTATAGGAAATCAACTTATTATCATTTACATCGGCATAAATCAAACTGTGCTTTGATATGCTGTTCCTTTTGAGCATAACCGAAGCTGCCGCTACGAGGGCAATCAGAACAGCACAAAGCGATATTATTAAAATCTTCTTGTTTTTCATATTTTCCCCCACTTGTTTTTTATAAAGAACACAATATGTGTTACTTCCGCAATTCGTTGTTTATGTACAAGATATTATATTATTGCTTTGATAATTTGTCAACATTGACTACAACGACGATGCTGTAATTCTAAAATGTTTTGCTACTGCATAAGTATGATATAAGCGACACCCGTAAACATACAAGAACGCCCCTACTTTCGTTTTGAAAGCAGGGGCTTTTTTGCGCTATGGTTAATAAAGATGTTACATATCAGTACAAATATAGCTAACAAACGCCTAAAATGCGCCGACAAGTAATAAGTGTAGGCGAATAATATCGTTTTAACGCTTTTCCTTTATCTTTGTAATAATTCCTACAACAAATATAGAAGCTATAAATATACCACTGGATATTAAAGCTACATTAGAGCTGATTTTTTCCAAATGAGTATTTGATTGATATTCCTCTATAATTCTGTTAATAATTAAAACAATAGAGTTAACAACCATGAAATACACAAGTATTATCCAAGGCACTTTAACCCTTCTGTATTTTATTATATAATAGATACCTATAACAATAAGTGTCAACATCAAGCCTACGTATGTTGGCATATCCATAGATTTTATTATATGAAACAATATATAGTCCTCCTTTTAATAGCCAATCCATGCTTTTTTCCAATGGTCTTCTCCAATAGTTAACGCAGTACCAATACCGATTGTTAACGCAGCACCGAAAACAACCGGAAGATTGAGGCTTCCAATTAAGACTCCATTTTGAGAAACCTTCTGTCTACTCAAATTATATAAAAAGTTTCGGTGAAAGTCAAAAAGGAATTTACCGCTGCACAGTACGGCGTTTTCTCCAATTATCACAGCATTTTTTCGGGACTTGCAAATACGGCTTTTCACAATCATATTCTTAATATGAAAGAGAGGTCGATTTTAATGCTTTTGGAGCTTTTATCCGCCATAACCACAAAAATGCTTTATTTGATTCTGCATATTGAAAATGCCGGGTCATTTCCGAAGCCGCTGTCCGCAAAAGAAGAAAAAAAGGCTCTTGAACAAATGGCTTCCGGTGACACAGAAGCCAAAAATCGCCTGATAGAGCACAATCTGCGGCTCGTGGCGCACATAATTAAAAAATATTATTCAAATTACTCCGACCAAGAGGATCTTATTTCAATCGGCACAATAGGGCTTATAAAAGGCATAAACAGCTTTGATTACACCAAGGGTACACGCCTTGCGACATACGCCTCACGCTGTATTGAAAACGAAATACTCATGCACTTTCGCAGTCAAAAAAAGTCGGCTCAGGATATTTCCATGAGCGAACCTATCGATACGGATTCCGAGGGAAATCCACTGACACTCTCAGATATTGTCTATACAGACGATACCATCGCAGATGATTTGGATAAAAAAATCAAAATAGAAAAGCTGCGCGAATATATCAACGAAATGGAAGACTCTCGCGACAGAGAGATAATTTTAAAGCGATACGGGCTTTTTATGTCAAAGCCGATGACGCAGCGTGAAATCGCCGAAGAAATGGGAATTTCGCGCTCCTATGTTTCCCGAATAGAAAAAAGGGCATTAAAAAAGCTCCGTGAAAAATTCACGGAGTAAAAAAAGGCAAAAAAATAGCTCCCCTATTGGAGAACTACTTTCATAAAATGTCGGCATCGACCTATTTTCCCGGGCCGCTTCCAGCCAAGTATTTTCGGCACGAATGAGCTTAACTACCGTGTTCGGAATGGGAACGGGTGGACCCTCATCGTAATAAACACCGACTTTTGAGAAACTTTGTTTTTGAACTCATCTCTCAAGTGCGAGAGTAAGTATATCACAAGGTTTCTCAAATTGCAAGTGTTTTTTGCAAAAAAGTTTAAAAAGTTTAAAAATTTTTAAAATTATTCCGAAATAAGCGTTTTTTCGATTGTGCCGACGTAAATTCTGTGGTAATCTTTATTTGTATACCACTTTTCTATTGAGCTGTCCAAAAATCCGTCGGGAGTCATATCCTTAAACGCTACCTTTTTGCAGACAAGCACTTTTTTAGCCTGCTTGAATGTGACGGCATTATCTATATATTCCGGGACAAGACCCGTCTCGTCGGCCTTATCAATATCCCTGCCCGATTTTGCACCGCATATGCCGAGCTCCTTTTTATATTCGCCGTCGAAGAACGAGAGCGTGAACTCATCGTATTTTTCCATAAATTCGAGGGTATATCTCTGAGGACGGACAAAAACAAACACTACATCCTTGCCCCAAAGCTCTCCTACGCCGCCCCACGAAACGGTCATAGTATTCCAATCGCCCTCTTTGCCTGCGGTCAAAAGAGCCCAATCATCGCTTATCATTTGTATCGGCGAACGGTCCAGCTCGCGCACGTTTATTTCTTTAAACATATTTATCAACTCCGTTAAAGCATTTCTTTTTATAATATATTACGAAACGAGGAAAAAATCAATGACAGAAGTAAAAGGTTTTTTGAGAGATTTCAGACTCAGCGTCCCCGAAGCTATTTATACCTGCAACGGGATTAAAATATGCGGCAGACGAATAAAATCGGTTCTGTTTTCAACCGATGTCAGCATAATAAGAAATTCCAACGCCGACGCGGTTATTGCCGTGTACCCGTTTACGCCGCAGCCTGTCATCACTCAGGCAGTAATGATGGCAGCGGACACGCCGGTATTTGTCGGAATAGGCGGCGGACTTACAAAGGGCGAGCGAGTTCTCGGCCTCGGCAGACACGCCGAATATCAAGGCGCGTTCGGCGTTGTTGTAAATGCACCGACGCCTAATTCAACCGTTAAGGAGCTTAAGGAGGCTCTTGACATACCGGTTATTGTCACCGTGGTTTCAGAGGAGGACGATATTGCCGGAAGACTTGAGGCGGGTGCGGAGATATTCAACGTATCCGCGGCGTCTAAAACTCCGGAGCTTATCGAAAAAATCCGCAAGAAATATCCCGATATACCGATAATGGCAACGGGCGGTCCCACAGACGAAACCATCAAGGCCACAATCGCCGCCGGCGCAAACGCCGTAACATGGACGCCGCCGACAAACGGAGAGGTCTTTAAAGACATTATGGACGCTTACCGCAAGCACCAAGAGCACCCTACATATTAAACGTCACACATCCCACTCATAGTCGCGAAGTTTACCCTCGCACAGAAGCTTTGGGTAATTCCATTGGCGTAAAACCTCGTACACACCTATCGCCACGGAATTTGAGAGATTTAGGCTGCGCGCGTCGGGGTTATTAAGCATAGGTATTCTCACAGAGGTCTGCGGATTATCGTGTAAAAGATTTTCCGGCAGGCCTTTTGTTTCCTTTCCGAAGAAAAGATATACATTGTCGGGATATTTTACATCGGTATGACGATGAGTCGCTTTTGTCGTGAAATAATAAAAGTTTCCGTTATCCGGATTTTTGCGAAAGAACTCTTCGAGGTTCTCATAATATGTTATATCCAAAAGGTGCCAATAATCGAGACCGGCACGCTTTAACTTCCTGTCGTCGATTTTAAAACCCATGGGGCCTACAAGGTGAAGTCTTGCGCCTGTCAGAGCGCACGTACGTGCCACGTTTCCGGTATTCTGCGGAATTTCCGGTTCGACCATAACCACATTCAATATCATTTTTATCACCGTTTTCAAAAAATTTCAAAAACAATTTTACCATATTTTTCAAAAATATAAAGAACTAAACAGTATTTTTACCGTCCGTTTTGCACAAGATACTAATACAATCTTATAAAACGGAGGAAAAAATAATGAATAACAATATGAATTCGGCAATGAAAACAGTAGGCGTAAGTCTTGCCGTGGGAACGGCGGCCGCGGTAATGTCAACCGCCGCTAAATCGTCTTCGAGAAAACGCAAGATGAAAAAGGCGGCAAAAAAGGCGGCAAACACCATAAATACCATTGTCGATAATATGCAGGATATGATAAAATAGTCGTATCAAAGCATTCTCTGAGCAAAGCGGTTTTCGCCGCTTTGTTACATAGGAGGAAGAAAAAATGAAAAAAATTCTCTGTATTTTTTCCGCATTGCTGATAGTGCTCGGAGCAGCTTTTTTCGGATGCGGAAAAAAGAATGATAAAGCCGCTGCCGAGCAGAGCGAAACCGCCGCTCCCACGACAGAAAGCACGACCGCTCCCGACCCGAAGCCGGTGTTATCGGGCGACGCCGCTTTAAAAGACGGCGAAACCTACACGGGTAGGGCTCCGCTGCCGCTTGTCGATTTTAACGTTTCCGATCCCGAAAACACACGCGGTCTTTCGACCGAAAAGCACGGCTACGGCTACGGCATAGCGAAAGACGGCAAGCCGAACGATATATCCGTAAACAATCAAAAATACTTTGAGACAAACGGCTACAAAGCGCTTTGCCTCGACACCAAATCGACTGACAAGGTATTATACCTTACATTTGACTGCGGCTACGAAAACGGCTACACGGCAAAAATTCTTGACACATTAAAGGAAAAGCAGGTTACCGCCGCATTTTTCTGCACACTTCCGCAGGTAAAGGAAAATCCCGAAATCATAGCGCGAATGATAAACGAAGACCATATTGTCGGAAATCACTCCGTAACCCACCCATCATTCCCGACCTTAACAAGACTCCAAATGGCAAACGAAATCAAGGGCATGGACGATTATTTAAGAACCTATTTCGGATACAGCGCGCCGTTTTTCCGTTTCCCGATGGGAGAATACTCCGACAGCGCACTCGACGCGGTAGGTTCGCTCGGATACACAAGCGTATTTTGGTCTGTGGCGTATTCCGATTGGGATTTAAAAAAGCAAAAAGGCGAAGAATTTGCATTTAACACCGTTATGTCAAGGCTGCACCCCGGAGCCGTAATACTTCTGCATGCGGTATCTCCCGACAATGCGGCGGCTCTCGGCAGAATTATTGACTCGGCAAGAGAGCAGGGATACACATTTAAGTCGCTGTACGACTATCCGCAGGAATAATAATCAATCATACAAACAACAAAAACCGCTTCTCGCCGAAACGAAAAGCGGTTTTATTTATCTTATTCAGTCGTTGTTTGTGGCGACTATATTTACACCTGTGCCGAGAACATCCTCGATTACAACATCTCCGATTGAGACGGGAGCTTTAAGTGTGACCTTATTTATTTCGGTCATACATTCGAAAATCTTCTCCTTGGGTATAGGCGAGCTTGTTTTAACCGGCACTACGGGAAGTCTGCCTCCCTCAACCTTAACGGTGGAGGTTACCATTCTTTCGGGGTGTGTGCACTCGGCTCTCGCGTAAGCATCACCGCGTTTACACGTGTTTCCCGTAACGGAAAGAACTTCTCCGCTGTCTGACAGCTCAACCGTTATGGAACAGCCGATAGGACATGAAACACATACAAGTTCTTTTTTAGCCATATTACGCATCCTCCTTTACGGAAACTACCATGGTGCTGTCTACGGGCAGAGAATGGATAATATCAGCCTTAATCGGAACATATTCCATTTCGCCGGGGCACATTTTCTTTTTCTTCTTGGTATAGATAACCTCGCCGTTGCAGGTAATGGTGAGAGTTACGTTTTTAAGGACTCTGCCAACGCGGAAATAGAGCTTAACGTCCTTATCGGTATCGTGGGAAATTCTCTGCGGAACTATGTATCTTACGCCGTTTTCGCCCTTTGTATTTACAAATTCGTCGCAGTTCTTTTCACCGCGGATATATTTTGCGGCACCTGCGCCTGCAAGCTGGCTCTCCTCTGTTACATAGTCAACAAGATCGTGCACCTGCAAAACGTTTCCACACGCAAACACGCCCTTGTGCTTTGTCTCACGGTACTCGTCAACTATCGGGCCGTTTGTTATACGGTCAAGCTCGATACCGGCATTCTTTGAAAGCTCATTTTCGGGAATGAGACCTACCGACAGCATAAGCGTGTCACAGGGTATATACTCCTCCGTGCCGGGAATTGGCTTCAAATGCTCGTCTACATTGGCAACGGTAACACCCTCAAGACGGTCCTTGCCGTGAGTGCTGACAACCGTGCAGGAAAGGCGAAGCGGAATACCGAAGTCCTCAAGGCACTGAACGATATTTCTCGTAAGTCCGCCCGAATACGGCATAAGCTCGCAAACAGCCTTAACCTTCGCGCCCTCTAAGGTCATACGTCTTGCCATAATAAGACCTATATCGCCCGAGCCTAAGATTACAACAGTTTTACCGGGCATATATCCGTCAATATTAACGTATTTCTGAGCGGTTCCGGCGGTCATAATACCCGACGCACGGCAGCCTGCTATTGAAAGCGCACCTCTCGGTCTTTCACGGCAACCCATTGCAAGCACAACAGCCTTTGCCTTTATTGTGAGAAGCCCGTCCTTATTGTTAACGGCAGTTACAACGTTGTCATCTGAAATATCAAGAACCATTGTATCGACTTTAACGTCAATGTCGGTTTCTTTAACCTGCTTTATGAATCTGCCGGCATACTCGGGGCCGGAGAGCTCCTCGCCGAAGTAATGCAGACCGAAGCCGGTGTGTATACACTGCTCAAGTATACCGCCGAGAGTATCGGCACGTTCCAAAATAAGGATTTTTTTAACTCCCTTGTCATAGGCCTCAAGAGCAGCCGCCATTCCGGCAGGGCCGCCGCCTACAACCACTAAATCATAACACGTTTCCATTATTCCACCTCATTTCGTCCTGTCAAAGATAATCTTTGACTCGCCGCCGAATTTTGTTATCTCGTTCATCGGAACGCCGAGTTCCTTCGAAAGTATCTCGACCACCTTTGAGCCGCAGAAGCCGCCTTGGCACCTGCCCATACCTGCTCTTGTGCGACGCTTAACCCCGTCAACGTCTCTCGCGCCTACGGGAGCGTGTATGGCGTCGAGAATTTCGCCCTCGGTAATGGTCTCGCAGCGGCAGATAATCCTGCCGTAACGCTTATCCTTTGCAATAAGCTTTTCACGTTCTTCCTTTGTCATATTGCGGAAACGAACTGGTGCCGGACGACTGCCGTTAAAGTCTGCTTTCTTTTGGGGAGCGGCCTTTTCGGCGAAAAGCTCCGCGACATATTTTGCAATGGCGGGCGCAGCGGAAAGACCCGGCGATTCTATACCCGCAACATTGATAAAGCGGTCGTTTTTATCGGAATAGCCTATTATAAAGTCATCCGTAACAGGATGCGCTCTGACACCTGCAAACGATGTTATTGCGCCTCTGACATTTACGTTCGGAACGGATTTCAAAGCCTTAGAGAGAATAAACTCAAGGCCCTCGGGAGTTGTATCCACATCGTCCTTATTATCCTCATCCGTCGCCGACGGGCCGACAAGAAGGTTGCCGTCAACCGTAGGAGTTACCAATACGCCCTTGCCCATTTCGTTGGGGCACTGGAATACGGTGCGGTCAACAAGATGGCCGAAGGATTTATCGAGAAGATAATACTCGCCTTTACGGGCTACTATCTTTATGGAATCGTCGCCTATCATACGGGCAACCTCGTCGCTGTGAGTACCTGCGGCATTTATTACATATGACGCGGTTATATCGCCCTTCGTGGTATCGAGAACAAATTCCGAGCCGTTAAAGCTTATTGCCTTTACAAGACAATTTCTTATAAATTCAACGCCGTTTTCACAAGCATTCTCAGCCGCCGCTATTGTTAACTCATACGGGCATACTATACCCGCGGATTTTGAGTAAAGTGCGCCGACTGCCTCGTCGCTGATATTCGGCTCAAGCTCATGGAGCCTCTTTGAATCAATTATTTCGAGCTCGGGAACGCCGTTTTTAATTCCGCGATCATACAGAAGATGCACATGCTCCATTTCCTTTTCGGAAAAAGCGACTACCAAAGAGCCGTTATTTCTGTACGGAACATTCAGCTCTTTACAAAGCTTCGGCATAATAGCCGTACCCTCAACATTCAGCTTTGCTTTCACGGTACCCGACACAGCATCAAAGCCGCCGTGGACGATTGCGCTGTTTGCCTTGGTAGTTCCCATTGCAATGTCGTTACACCTTTCAAGCACTGCTGCCTTTACGTCATATTTCGAGAGTTCTCTCGAAATAAGAGCGCCGACAACGCCGCCGCCTATAACGGCAACATCGTACTTCATAAAAAATCCACCCCTTGTTTTTATTCAGCTTAGTGAGACTTCACTAATCTATATCCTGGCCGGCAAAATCGTCCTTATCCTGCTTGCTGACAAGAACAATGTCTCCCGAGCCTTTGGTCCCAGTGAGTATTTCCGATATTTTCCTGTTGAGTCCGAGAAATTCATCTCTGAAAGGAAATGTATCGGCGTAATATGTATCAAAATCCGAAGTATAGCTCTTATCAAAAAGTGCCGTGAACGAAAACTTGGGCTTTGCCGCAAGCTTTCTGTTTTCCTCTTCGGATACGGTTTTATCGGTATCGAATATCGATATAAGTCCTACAACGGTCAAAACAAGCGCAAAAGCGAGGCTTAAAACCGCCCTGCCCGTGTTTGACTGCGGACTGAATAAGCCGTGTCTGTGCGCGGCACAGTAGCTTTTTATATGCAAAAAAGGTCTTCCCTTCGTTAAAATCTGAAATAAAGGAACGGATTATAGCTGTTCCCGACAAGCGACGCCGTTGAAATTGCAAGCGAAAAAATCACAAACAAAACCGATAATACGTCCACGGTAACTTTTCCGCTTCGCGTCTTTGAAAGAGAGCAGGCAAAATTTTTGATGCGCGGCAAAAGCGGCATAGCACACACGGCACCTATTATAAGCAGCACCGCATAATTTACAATTACGGTCTTTTCCGTAAGCGTAACAAATCCGTTTGCGGCACCGAACGCCGCTTTGAAAAAGTATTTAATCTTGGATAAGTCGTCGAAATAGAAGAACACCCATCCGATAATTACAACAATCAGCGAATAAATATGCCCGACTGCTCGCGGCAATTTCTCGAGAAACTTTCCGATATACATTTTTTCAAGCATCAGGAACACAAAATAATAAAGTCCCCAAAGGACAAAGTTCCAGCTTGCACCGTGCCAAAGACCGGTGAGAAGCCAAACTATAAGCATATTCAGCGCCCAGTTTTTACGATTACCGCCGAGCGGTATGTAAAGGTAATCTCTGAAAAACGACGACAGCGTTATATGCCAGCGGCGCCAAAAATCAGAAACAGACACGGCGTAATACGGGTAATTGAAATTCTCGGGGAACGAAAAGCCGAACATATGCCCGAGGCCTATTGCCATATCTGAATAGCCCGAAAAATCGAAGTAAATTTGCAGGGTGTATGAGATTATACCTATCCACGCGCCCGCGCTTGAAAGCCCGGTCAAATCTCCGCCTATGAGCTTTTCCGTGAGCTGACCCGCAAAATTTGCTATAATTGCCTTCTTCAAAAGTCCGGCCGAAAAACGCATAACACCGGCGGAAATATTTTTCAGCGTGACTGTACGCTCTTCTATTTGCTCCTCCACATCGCTGTAGCGAACTATGGGTCCTGCTATCAGCTGCGGGAACATAGACACATACAAGAGCAATTTGTAAAACGACGGCTGCACCTTGACGCTGCCGCGGTATACGTCGATAACATAGGTAAGTGCCTGAAAGGTATAAAATGAAATTCCTATCGGCAGCGCAAGCTTGAGGCTCGGCAAATTCAGCGAAAAAAGAGAATTAACATTTTCGCTGAAAAACGAAGAATATTTAAAAAGCGCGAGCGAAGACAAAGTTATAACCGCCGCAAGAGTGAGAAAAAGCTTTGACTGCCATCTGCCGCGAAAGCGTTCGATAAGAAGCCCGAAAACGTAATCCACAAACGCGGTGGCAATCATCAGAAATATATATTTAGGCTCGCCCCATGCATAAAACACAAGAGAAAAGACGAGCAAAATCACGTTGCGCGAGGATGTTTTTTGCACTATGTAATAGCAAATAAAGCACAGCGGTAAAAACAGGTATAAAAAAGTCAGACTTGAAAAGACCAAAAGATATCACCACAAACATATATTAGCTTTAGTATTGTATCACAAAATTCTCAAAATTAACAGCCTTTTTTGATAAATATTATCAACGCACCGTATTTCAGCTCCAAAGACGTATTTTTTACGAAACTTTTTCTATTTCCGTCTTCAATCTCGCTATTATTCGTTTTTCCAGTCTTGAAATATAGCTTTGGGAAATGCCCAAGATATCCGCCACTTCCTTTTGAGTGTGTTCATTATATCTGCCGAGACCGAAGCGCATATTCATAATCAGCTTTTCACGGTCTGGCAAGGCGTCAACCGTTTTTAAAAGGAGCTTCTTCTCGTCATCGTATTCGATATTTCGATTTACTTCGTCCGGCTCGCTGCCGAGCACATCCGACAAAAGCAACTCATTCCCGTCCCAATCGACATTCAACGGCTCATCTATGGAAACATCGCCCTTATGAGAATTTGTTTTGCGAAGATGCATAAGTATTTCGTTTTCGATGCAGCGCGAGGAGTAAGTAGCAAGCTTGATGTTTTTTTCGGGTCTGAAGGTGTTTACGGATTTAATAAGACCTATTGTGCCAATCGAAATCAAGTCCTCTACCGGCACACCGGAATTTTCAAATTTTTTTGCAATATAAACCACAAGTCTCAGGTTGTGAGTTATAAGGGCTTGCCTGGCCTTTTCGACATCGTTTCCGTTGCCGATGCGTATATCGGACAACAGCTTTTCCTCCTCCTTTTTTGAAAGCGGCGGAGGCAGCGTCTCCGGTCCGTTTATGTAGTGTACGTCATTTAAAAGGAAAAGCTTTTTAATCTTTGCCAGCAGTTTTTTTAGCGCGTTCATTTTTTTGATTTCCCTCTCTTATCTCAAAAATTTTCGGCCCTAAAAGCACCGAATAATCACCTGAAGAAAACGGCGTCTTACTCTCCGCCAAAATGACATTTTTTACTTCTCTTGCTTCTTTTTTTCCGATTACCGTAACCGAATCTATAAGCACGGCTCGCAGTATACTCTCACCGCCTACCGTTCCCGCCGGAATCAGTCTGATGCTTCCGTCATCGGCATTTATCGGCAGAGCGGCTTCTCCGTCAATAAACGAAAAGATTCCCTCCGGCACAAGCTTTTTCACAACAGAGCGTTCGGCTATAATTACGGGCGTATCCGAGAAGCCGTCGGAGAGAAGATTTCCCGTATCAAAAAGTGCCTTTGTAAAAACAGCCGCTCCTTTATTACATAGTTTTACGTCAAAAAGCTTGTCGTCGGGCGAATATCGTTTTAAAAGCTTTGAAAAAAGCGTCAAAACCGCATAGCAGACAACCGTAGACAAAACGAGAAGCTTCACATCTATATCAAAATAGACCGCGGCGTTGTTATACACCATACCGCTCGGCTTAAAAACGAGCCAGACGGCAAGCATAAGTCCGGCGAAAATAAAATTCACGGCAAAAAAAGCGGCAAATTCTTTTATGAACACCGTAATTTTTTTCGGCGCAAAGGCAATAAGAACCAAAAGCACCGACATACAGAAATTCATAAAAACAGACAGTATATTCGGAATATTGGGCAAAAAAATCACAAGAGAGTATGCCCCGCCCGCAAACGCGCCTGCCGCAAGCCGTATTCTTTTCGGCTTTAGCCTTACAATCAGCGAGGCCGCCGACAACAAGAAATAGTTTATAAAGATATTTATTACAACAAGCACATCTACATATATTTTCGTTTTAATCACTCCGCAAGGCAAAAAATCAATACTGTTCTTTTTGTAATTATACGATAAAACCTCTCCGTAATTTGTCGCATTGTGCAAGGCAGCAAAAAAGCTCCGAAGCCTTGTGTGCTTCGGAGCTTATAGTTGTATTTTAAGTTGTATTTTAATTAAAGAAGGCTTGCGGCGTCCTTATCGAGATAAATCTCGGTATCGCGATGGAACTGAAGAATCGACGCCGGGCAAGCGGGCGAAACCTCACCGTCAACGAGAGCCTTTACGGCGTCTGCCTTGGCTTTGCCGGTAGCTATAAGTATAATTTTTTTCGCACTCATAATAGAACCGACGCCCATGGTAAGCGCATAGTGCGGCATGGGGTTTTCGTCAAAATATTTTGAGTTTGCCTCAATGGTGCTCTCTGTAAGCTTTACCTTAAACGAGCCCTTTGTAAAATGATTTGACGGCTCATTAAATCCTATATGACCGTTTCTGCCGACGCCGAGAAGCTGAATATCAATACCTCCGGCATTCTTTATAAGCTTATCATAGGCACGGCACTCCTCATCAACATCATCGGCGTTGCCGTTCAGGAAATGCACATTTTCTTCTTTTATATCAGTATTATTAAAAAACTGAACATGCATAAATGTGTAATAGCTGTTTTTGTCGTTTTTGGGCAAAGCCACATATTCATCAAGGTTAAAAGTTTTGACATTTTCAAGACTTACAAGTCCGTTTTTATACTGCTCGCAAATATATTTATAAGTCGGTATCGGAGACGCTCCCGTGGCAAGTCCGAGTACGATACCCGGCTTTGCATTGACGGCTTTTACAAATTCCGAGCCGACCTCTTTTCCTATTTCTTCGGCATTGTCATAAATTTTGATTTCCATGTTTTTCACTCCGTATGCTTTAAACTCATAAACGCCTATTATTATAGCATAACAAAGACTTTTTTCAACATTTATTTACCTGTCGCACAAAATATGATACAATTAATCAAAAGCGAATACGGAGGAAAACCATGATAAACTGCGGCACCGATATTGTAAAAATATCAAGGCTTGAAAAGGCGTTGGAAACGCCCGGCTTCTATGAAAAGGTTTTCGGCAAAAACGAGCGTGCGGAATTTGAAAAACGCGGCGCAAGGCTCGAAAGTCTCGCCGCCGCATTTGCGGCAAAGGAAGCATTCGGCAAAGCCCTGGGAACCGGAATACGCGGCTTTTCCCTGTGCGAAGCGGAAGTTCTGCATAAGGAAAACGGCGCACCGTATCTTTTTCTGTCCGGAAAAGCAAAAGCCGTATCGGATAAAATACACGCCGAATTCTCGCTGTCGCTCTCGCACGACGGCGACTATGCCACGGCATTTGTAATCTGCGTTACGAAAGGTGAAAACATATTATGATGAAAATATTGCCGTCAAATGAAATCAGAGAGATAGAGGCGAAGGCAAACCAAAGCGGTATATCGTATTTAAGACTTATGGAAAACGCCGGCAGCGCCTGCGCCAAGGCGATACGCAAGAAATTCGACAAGACGACAAGACGAAACGTAACCATTGTGTGCGGCAAGGGCAAAAACGGAGGAGACGGATATGTTATAGCGCGAAAGCTTGCCGAAAATGAATATAATGTCAACGTTGTACTTACATCACGTGAGCCGCCCGTCGGAGACGCAGGCGAGATGCTGTCGCGAATTCGCGGCACGGATATAGGCATCTATCTTTACGACGATGACACCGAGCTTTGTGAAGAGCTCATAGTCGGAGCCGACATTACGGTTGACGCTGTTTTCGGAACCGGATTTAAAGGAGCCGCCGACGAAAAGAACGCGCGCATCTTCAAGGCTATATCAAAAAGCCTCGGATACACCGTAAGCATTGACATACCGAGTGGCATCGAGGCCGATTCGGGATATGTAAAAGGTGCTGCCGTTAAGGCTCAAATGACAATAGCGGTTATGGCGCTGAAAAATTCACTCGTGACATTCCCGGCTGCGGAATTCGCAGGCAATGTTATAGTGGTACCGATAGGAATCCCGGAGGAAATATTCAGCGAATACACGGGAGCTTATACCCTGAGTCCCGATGAAATACGCTCTAAATTTCCGCACAGAAAAGAAAACGCAAACAAGGGCGACTTCGGCAAAGGCCTTATTATTGCCGGAAGCTATGATATGCCGGGAGCCGCGGTCATAGCGTCCGCGGCAGCCGTAAACAGCGGAGCGGGGCTTATAAAGCTCGCCTTTCCGGACAAAGCATATCCCGCGGTAACCTCATCGTGTCCGGAAAAAATACTGTTGCCGCTTATGACAAACAATAACGGCAGAATTTCATCACAAAACATTAAAAAGATAGAGGACGAGCTCGGCAAATGTGACGCCGTTTTAATCGGCTGCGGAATTGGCTGCGACCACGACACCGCCGCCATAGCGGAAGCCGTGCTGAAAAGCTCCGCCGTGCCCGTAATAATAGACGCAGACGGCATAAATGCCCTTAAAGACAATATAAATGTTATAAAGAGCTGTTTGTCTCCGGTAGTCATAACTCCTCACCCGGGCGAAGCCGCAAGAATTCTCGGCTGCACGGTCGGCGAAATCGAAAAAGACAGAAAAGCCGCCTGCAAGGCCATATTTGAAAAGACAGGCGCGGTGGTTGTGCTCAAAGGCTCGCGCACAATTGTGACCGCTAACGGAATAGACTTCTACGTAAATCTCACCGGTAATCCCGGTATGGCAACCGCAGGCTCAGGGGATATGCTGTCGGGTATTATACTGTCGTTTATCTGTCAGAAAATAAAGCCTTTTTCCGCGGCGGTGTGCGGCGTATTCGTACACGGAATGGCGGGAGATATTGTAAAAAGCAAATACTCCATGATGGGCACCACGCCCACAAGGATGACAGAGGAGCTACCGAAGATACTCAGGTCTCTTGAGCGCTGATTGAAGGAGTATATTTAATGAAAAAAATCCTTTCGCTTCTTTTTGCACTCATTTTACTGCTGTGCGGATGTTCCGGAAAGGATGGTAAAAAAGGCAGAGGTCAAAAATATGTGTTTCCGCCGTCAGACGCCTTTTCTGCCGAAATAACGGCAAAGCAAGGCGACTTTACATTTTCGGGATTGCTCACATTTTCATCGGAAAGCGGTCTTACGCTCAGCTATTCCGAGCCGTCGTACATAGCGGGCATCACCGTGTCGCTTAAAGACGACACAGCAAAGGTTACCTGCCCCGAAATGGAGCCTGTTATCGTGTCTTTGCCCGACTCATCGGCACTGTGCTTTACGAAAAAGGTTTTTGACGCTCTGAAAAACGGCGAATGCGACGGTTATGCTTTCGGCGGCAGGATAATCAACGAGGGCACCTTCGGCGGCACCGATTTTCGAGTGACGAGAGACAAAGCCACGCACAATATAATGTCTGTCGAATCGAGTGCTTACGGCATATACATAGAGTTTAAATACATAGCATAGCGCAAAAGAGCGGTAAAGGTATAAGCCTTTATCGCTCTTTTTCTGCATTATTTGGAATTTCGCTTAATAGTTTTCGGCTTTCATCTGGAAATATGCCTGCGGATGCTTGCATACGGGGCAAACATCGGGAGCTTTTTGTCCGATTACGATATGGCCGCAGTTTGAGCACTGCCATATAGCGTCGCCGTCTTTTGAAAATACCATTTCATTTTTAACATTTAGAAGAAGCGTTCTGTAACGCTCCTCGTGCTCCTTTTCAATAGCCGCAACCATCAAAAAGAGGTCGGCTATCTCATCGAAGCCCTCTTCTTTTGCCTCTTTGGCAAAACCGGCATACATATCGGTCCACTCGTAGTTTTCGCCGTCAGCCGCGTCCTCGAGATTTTCCGCGGTATCAGGTATCGAGCCGCCGTGCAAGAGTTTAAACCAAATTTTGGCGTGCTCTTTTTCGTTGTTTGCGGTTTCTTCAAAAATATTTGCTATCTGCACAAAGCCGTCCTTTTTAGCCTTAGACGCATAATAAGTGTACTTATTTCTCGCCTGTGATTCACCTGCGAATGCCGCCATAAGATTTTTTTCGGTTTTTGAACCTTTAAGTTCTGCCATAGCTTTTACCTCTTTCTATTAAAAATAATATATTTGCAATCGAAATTTCTTTCGAAAAGCAAGACAAAGTATTTAGGCAAGCGATAATAATCCGAACTTGCCTACGGTTTAGCCGCGATATTTTCGTATGCGCTGCCCTCAAAAACATTCCGCTCCGCAAAGGCGCGGTTTATAGTATTTAATACATTCTTTTTGTCCGCCGACCACAAGGGCGACACCAAAAGGCTCTTCGGTGCGTCTCCGGTGAGGCGGTGAATTACCGTTTGCGGCGGCAAAATCGGCAAAATTTCGCACAAAATATCGACGTATTCGTCTAAGGTCAATGTTTTGAATTCATTTTCGAGATACATTTTTTCAAGTGCGGTTCCCCGGAGCACGTGCAAAAGCTGTAATTTTATACCGTCGGAATGAACCTCAGCTATATGGCGCGCCGTATTTTTCATATCCTCGGTCGTTTCATGCGGCAAGCCTATTATCATATGCGTCACAACATTTACGCCGATGCTTTTAAGCTCATATACGGCTTCGTCATAAACACACAGCGGATAGCCCCTTCGTATAAGTTTTCCCGTTGCCTCATTCGAGGTCTGAAGCCCAAGCTCGACGAAAACAGGCTTTATTTTATTTAATTCTTCCAATAGCTCAACTACATCGGGTGGCAAACAATCGGGTCTTGTGCCTATTGACAGAGCCGCTATGCGTTCGTCCTCGACAGCCGTACAAAACAGCTTTTCGAGATACGGACGCGACGCATAGGTGTTTGTGTAGCTTTGAAAATAGGCTATAAATTTCTTTGCTTTAGTCTTGCCGCTTATACGGGCTATAGCATCGGTGATTTGTGTCTCTATATTGCCGGTATATCTTTCTGCGAAGTCTCCGCTGCCGCCCTCGCTGCAAAATATACAGCCGCCTGTTCCTTTTGTCCCGTCGCGGTTCGGACAGGTCATACCGCCGTCAAGGGCTAATTTATACACCTTTTCGCCGAAGGTATCCTTAAGATAATCGTTTAACGAACGGTAGCGTCTCATTTTTCTTCCTGCGGTAATGATTCGTAATAAATATCATTTGAAATCAGCGTATCAATATTTTTGAGAGACGAATTGTATGCCGCGCGAAGCTTTGAAACGGCAGCCGGCACGCTGACTGAATAGATAGGCTCTGCGCCGTGCTCGTAAATTTGCTTTGACGTCTCGTATATGTCATCTGTCTTTCTGAGCCCGGCAAGATATACGTCTACACCGTTTTTGTGGCACTCGTCGCAAAATTCGGGAAGCCCAAAGGAGCCGCCCGCGCAGGGTGCCGAGCCCGTATGATATGTAACATTAACAACCGCACAGACATTATCATGCTTTATGCGAAGCTCGGAATAGTCAAGCCCCGGATATGATTTTAAGAGCACCACTCTTCCGGACAGCTCGAACTCTCCGTCCGTTATACCGGAAAGAGGCTTTGAAAGCTCCTCCTGAGACGGCAAACGCGAATCATTTGAGAATATAATTTTACCGTCCTTGAATTCTGCCAAAACGGCATCGCCGAGCGAATGGAAATCGTCGTGAAGGAAGTCGGCTTCGGTGAGCCTTGTAGCAAGGTGAATATATGTTTTGCCGTCGCTGTTTTCGTATGGGACAAAGAACCCCCTACCGCCGGCTTTAAGATATTCCACGGCGGCACGGAAATTTACAAACGCGTTGCTCTTCGGGTGCTTAAGAGGATAATTCGCTCCGACAAATCCCACGGGAATAGGGAGACTGCGGCACACCATTGCCGCAAGCGACGACGTATATGCGAGCGTATCGGTTCCGTGCAGAACGATTACGCCGTCATATTTTTCGGTATCAACCGCAAGCAGCCTGTTTATAAGCTTTTCGTAAAAAGGCTCGGTGACATTTTCGGAAAGAATATCCGAAACGCTCTCACAGTCAAATTCCGCCACGTCCTGAAACGAGGACTCATAGAGCAGTACAAGCAGGGCCGTTGCGTTTTTGTCGGGTGACATAACCCCGTCCTTTGTCGCAGAGCCTATTGTTCCGCCTGTTGACAACACAAGTATTTTCATATTTTTACACCTTCGTTTAGCTTCTGTATTTCTCTTTTGTAATCATCAAAATCCATAAATGAATTTATGAGCTTCAGCATAGAATTAGAGGAGAGATGCTCCGGCAAATCAAGCTGTTTTAAAAACCTTGCTCTTTTTTCGGCACTGTCTTTGCCGCCGGAAAGACCGTCAAGAAAAAGGTCGGTCTTAGTAACAGACCGTATTTTTTTAGGGGATTCGGCATCGACGTCAAACTTAACGCCCGCTTTTTTGAGAGCATCTATTATAACGTCGCTCTTTACGCCCTCGACGCCCAATTTTCCCTCTTTTGACGGTTCGCTCTTGCGTTTTTCCTTTCCGAATATGTCGGGAATATACACGTTTATGAGCTGCTCTTTCGGAACGATTCCGTTTAAAAAAGAACGTATCGTAAAGCCTGCCGAATCGCTGTCCGTCAAAATAAGTATACCCCTTGTTTCTGCTAAGCGGCGTATGAGCTTTTGCTTGTTTTTATCCTTAAATATTCCGAATCCGTCTGTTTCGATTATCAGGGTATCAAGTATATTTGATACCTTTATTTTGTCATATTTGCCCTCAACTATGACGGCTTGCTTTATTTGTATCATTTACTGTTCACTCCGAAGCAGCTCAACAAGCAGCTTTTCGAGAATTATTTTTTCGTCGGTTACTCTGATTTTGAGTTTTCTGTCCGCTTCATTTAACGAATCGAGATTTTTACGCAGAGTCTTTATGCTTATATTGCGGCTGTCGTAAGAGGCATTGCGAAGCCTGAATTCCCTGCCGCGGTAATTGTAACAGCTTGCGGCAAAATTCGCTTTTTCTCCCGATGACACGGCAACCTTGGCGCGGTACATATCGACGAACGCCATTATCATAGTGCCTAAAATCAGCTCCGGCTTTTCCTTTTCCGCAAACAGCTTATGAAGAACCGAAAACGCCTTTTTGCCGTCGTTTTTCGTTACAGCCCTTGACAGGTCAAACACGCTTGCTTCAAGTGATTTTACGCACACCTCGTCAATGTCCGTTTTTGTTATCTGATCCCCGTTTTTGAAATTGCACAGCTTATCGGTCTCGTTTTGCAGAATCGTAAGGTCGTTTCCGCTTGTCTCTATAAGATATGCCGCCGTCTCACGGTCTATATTGCAGCCGCGCTTTGCGGCACCCGACATTATAATTTTTGTAAGTGACGTAACATCGAGCCTGTCAAAGCATATCTCCGCTCCGTATTTTTGAAACTGCGCAATGATGCTTTTATATTTTGCGTTACGTTTTGCATCTACGCTCACCGTGTCTTGTAAAAATATTATCACGGTACTGTCGGGAAGCTCCTTGAGAAACGATTCAAATGCGCTTTTATCCGATGAATATATTGAATCCAAGGGGTAATCCTTAGCTACAACGCAGGCATATCCGCCGAAAGCCGGAAGAGTTTCCGATGCGGCGCGCACTTCTTCAAAGGTACTGCCCTGCGAATAATCGAATCGCTTTAAGTTAAAGCCCTCCATACCCGACGCAACGCATTTTGAGGCTATAAGCTCCGAATAATAATGCTTTAAATAATCCTCTTCTCCGTATATTAAATATGAACGCTCAAATTTTTCTTCTTTCAGCTGCGCTTTGAGCTGTTTTGTGTCAAGACTCGGCATTATGCCATCCTCCGGTATGTCATTTTTCCGTTATGGGACAAGGTAAAAAGCACCGTCCCGTTTTGTGAAGTCAATATAACCTTTTGTGACGGTAAATCCCCTATATCGGTTTTATCGGTTGAAACAAGTATTATATCGGATTTTTCGTATCCTGTAATCCCGCGGCAAATTAAAAGCCCCGCATCCGAGCCGTCATTGACGTCGCCGAATGTTATTTCCGATAAAGAGTCACCAAAGAAAACATAAACTCGGCTGTCCTGTACGGTGATTTTAAGCTTACCGTCGGTAATTTCCACAGAATTTCCGTTCAAAGAAACAACGGAATCAAAGGAAAAGCCGTCTTTTATGCGGTCGGTTGCCGTAACCGCCGACGATATCCGGTATGTCTCCTTTACGCGTCTCACACCGGAAAGGCTTTTCTCGCTGTCCTCAGGTAAAATGATATAATCTATATTCGAGCTTCCCAATGTATTTATTATATCACAAACCGCCGAGCCTGAAAAGTAGTTACCGCCGCAGCCTACGACATAAGTTTTATATTTGTACTTCATAACAACGGCAGATCCGTCGCCCACCGACACGGCAGCAATGCACAGTTTATTGTTTTGCACCGTTGAAACTACGGCTGCGGATAAAAATATCATACAGAAAAGTGTAATGGCAATTCGCTTTACAACCGTTTTGTTTTTGTATCCGAGCAGCAAAACGACTGCAAAAACAATAAGCGCTGCGGCGATACTGATTCTTGTGAAAATCGAGTCTATCGGTAGCAAAGCGTGGTGAAATTCCGATATTTTAACAGCTGTTTCCGTGAGATATTTCGCCGTAATTCCCGATAGCAAAACAAGCGGTTTTCCTATAATATCAAGCTTTATGAGCATAAAAAGTGCCCCGAGTCCGCCGCTTGTCATACAAACGGAGCCAACGGTAACCATAAGCAGATTTGAAAGCACGGATACTGTTGAGACGGTCGGCAGGCTGACGGCAAAGACAGGCAATGATGCTGCCGTTACCGCTAAGCTCACAGCTATGAGAGACGATACGGATTTATACGCCGTTGTAAAGATATTTTGCTTTACATTAGCTATCAGTCTGTCGAGTGCCCGTGACAGCGGCTTTAAGAAGTACATCATACCGAGCGTAGCGGCAAGCGACAGCCACAGGCTTAAAGAGGTACTCATATACGGATTAAATACGAGCAATAAAATAAGCGAAAGTCCTATTGAATTCAGAGAATCAGCCTCTCGCTTGAACAAATCGGCAGCAAATACAAGACCTATCATAGTGCCTGCTCTTACAACGGGAGGGTTCATTCCCGTGAGTATTGCGAAGAAAATAATGAACACGATTGACGACGCAGAAGAGATACGGCGCGACACACGCAGCTTTCGCATAATCATATACAAAAGCGAGGACCACACACTTAGGTGAAGCCCCGAAACGGCAAGCAAATGCGAAACTCCGGCTGCCGAGAACGCCGTAGTAACATATCGGGGAATATTCGACTTGTCACCGTAGCAAAGCCCTGCCACAAGTCCGCCGTATGTGTTCGGCAAAAGGCACAGTGTCTCGCTTGTCAATTTTTGACGAAGCGCAAGCAACATAGTGCCGATGCTTTTCTTTTCTCCTCTTTTTATGCTTATATTTTCCGGTGAATGCGCGCCGAGAAACAAAGATTTTGACTTATAGTATTTGAGTATTTCATCGCTGTCGCCGCCTAAGAGGAATGCTTTTGCCGAAAGGCTGACCTCGTCCGTCACGTCTATACAGAGCGGAGTTTTTGATACCACGCGAAATGACAGAGAGCTTTTTTCGCCGTTCACCGTATCCGCTTTCAGCACATAATAAAAGCTTCCGTCCTTTTCGTACGGCAAATCCGAGAGGGTGCCGCTAATGATTACTTCTTTGCCGTTTAGCGGCTTTGCTTTGCCTAAATAGTATGCGTTATTTGACATCAGGAGCAAAACGGCAACCGCCGCGCTGAGAGCCGCAAAAGGCAAGGTTTTATCTCGCCTCACCTTTTTAATACACATAAAAACAACAAAAGCGATAAGCGCAGCCAAAAGCACTGCGCTTATCGCTTTATCATTTGAACCGCTCAATACAAGAAGTGTAAAGAGCATTGTAAATCCCGTAACTGCAAGCGGCCGTTTCATAATCAAACGAGTCTTTCGCCGAGATTACCTCCGCTGAGAACGTGGAAATGAAGATGCATCACCGTTTGACCGGCACCCTCGCCGCAGTTGTTTATAATGCGATATGATGAGAGGCCGAGTTGCTTTGTAAGAGAGGAAATCACCTCAAAAATGTGCGCAACAACAGCGGAATTTTCGCCTGTTATCTTATCCGCTCCGCTGATATGCTGCTTCGGGACGACGAGAAAATGCGTATCCGACTGCGGATTTATATCATAAAACGCATAGCACAAATCGTCTTCATATACTTTTTTTGACGGAATTTCTCCGGCTATTATTTTGCAGAAAAGGCAATCTTCCATTTTAAACCCTCCGTTTAGGCAAGCAATAATAAATCCGAACCCGTTTTTAGGCTGCAGATTTTTCGCATAGCCATGTTAAAATACTCGTTAATCCGACAGGATTAACTGCGTTTTTGCCTCGCTCTGCATAAAAATCTGCCAAGCATAAAAATCAGCGACCTAAAATGAGCTGATTTTCGAGTGGAGTTTCATGCGGAGGATGCAGTGAGGCTGACGCCTCACAAAGACGACAAGTTAAAATACGCCGAAAATACGCCATTTTAGGCGAGCTCGGATTATTATCGCTTGCCTAAAAGCATAGCGCCGACTATTTCGGAAGCCTTTTTAAGAGCTTCCGGTATTTTTGAATCGTCTTTGGCACCTGCCATGGCACTGTCGGGTTTTCCGCCGCCTGCACCACCTGCAACGCGTGCTACCTCGCGAACTATATTACCTGCATGAGCTCCGCACTCTATGGCTTTTTTACCGACGCGGCAAGCGAACGACGCTGTGCCTTTTTCGGCATTTTTGCCTGCGAACACGGCGATAATATCATCTCCGCTTTCAAGTGCTTTGTCGCAAAGCGAGCGAAGAGCATCGGCTCCGGCTTCGCCTATATCGGCTGTGACAAGGCGTACACCGCCTATCTGCTTTGCATCTTTCATAAGGTCGGCAGTTTTCGATGCTGCAATCTCTGCCTCCAAAGACGATATTTCGCGTTCCTTTTCTTTAAGCTCCGCAGAGAGAGCCGCGGCACGGGACGCCAATTCATGATAATTTGTAAGCTTAAGGTTTTTGGCGGTTTCGGCAATAAGCTCATTGTTCTTGTCAATGTATTTCATAATATTATTGCCCGTAACAGCCTCTATTCTGCGGACGCCCGACGCTACCGATGACTCGGATACTATTTTGAAGAGCCCTATTGATCCGGTATTTTTAACATGGGTTCCGCCGCAGAACTCGACAGAAAAATCATCTGCCTTTACAACTCTTACGATATCGCCGTATTTTTCGCCGAATAATGCCATTGCGCCGAGCTTTTTAGCCTCGTCAATCGGCATTTCGCTTGTAACAACCGGCACGGCCGACATTATTACTTCGTTTACGGTATTTTCAACCTTTCTGAGCTCCTCCGCCGAGAGAGCCGAGAAATGAGTAAAGTCAAATCTGACAGCCTCGCTGTTTACAAGCTGGCCTGCCTGCTCAACATGAGTGCCGAGTATTTTACGCAGAGCCGCCTGTAAAAGATGCGCCGCGGTATGGTTACGCATGGTGGCTTCACGTACAGAACGATTTACCTCAGCGTGAACCTTGTCGCCGCACGATACAGTCTCGCCGTCCGAGATGTAGCCGTGGTGAAGAACTACGCCCTCATGTGTTTTAGTGGTGTTTTCAACGGTAAATTCAAATCCGTTGCCCTTGATAACGCCGACGTCGCCGACCTGACCGCCGCTTTCCGCATAGAACGGAGTTTCGGAAAGCACAAGTGTTATATTGTCATCTTCCGTTGCAGCCTGTTTCTTTTCGCCGTCAACTACAACAGCGAGTATCTCGCTGTCGCCCGAAAGAGTTTCATAGCCGACGAACGGGGTTTTATCCATTCCCTTGGTGGCATTGCCCGAGCTCTTCCAAGCCTCTGCGCCTGCGTCCTTGTGAGCCTCGCGAGCTTTTTTGCGAGCCTCGGTCATAAGAGCCGTATACTCCTGCTCGTCAACGGTCATACCCTTTTCGTCAAGAATGTCCTTTGTAAGGTCAAGCGGAAAACCATAAGTGTCGGAGAGCTTAAACGCATCGGCACCGCTCATAACCTTACCGTCGGTGGTTTTAACCATTTCCTCGAGCATATTAAGACCCGTATCAATGGTCTTTGCGAAGTTTTCCTCCTCCGCTTTAATAACATTTATGATAAAGTCGTGCTTTTCAAGTAGACTTGGGTAAGCTGTATCGTTCTCTTTAATAACCGTCTCGGCAACCTCATAAAGGAAGGGTCTGTCAATACCGAGCAATCTGCCGTGGCGTGCTGCGCGGCGCAAAAGACGTCTTAAAACGTAGCCTCTGCCCTCGTTTGACGGCATAACACCGTCGGATATCATCATTGTGGTGCTTCTTACGTGATCTGTTATAACACGAAGAGATATATCCTTTTTCTCATCATCGTGATATTTCACGCCGGCAATTTTCATAATGTGCTTCATTATATTCTGAACCGTATCGACCTCAAAGAGGTTGTCAACGTCCTGCGATATGCAAGCGAGTCTTTCAAGGCCCATACCGGTATCTATATTGGGATGCGCAAGACGCGAGTAATTGTTGTTACCGTCATTTTCGAACTGAGTGAATACGAGGTTCCAAAATTCGATATAACGGTCGCACTCACAGCCTACCTTGCAGTCGGGCTTGCCGCAGCCGTACTTTTCGCCGCGGTCATAATATATTTCCGAACACGGTCCGCACGGACCTGCTCCGTGCTCCCAGAAGTTATCCTCCTTGCCGAAACGAACCATGTGCGACGGGTCAACGCCTATATCCTTAGTCCATATATCGTAAGCCTCGTCATCATCCTCATAAACGCTGATATAGAGCTTTTCGGGATCCATCTCCAATACCTTGGTGCAAAATTCCCATGCCCACGGAATTACCTCGTGCTTAAAGTAATCGCCGAACGAGAAGTTGCCGAGCATCTCAAAATACGTTCCGTGACGCGCGGTTTTGCCGACATTTTCTATATCGGGCGTTCTTATACACTTTTGGCAAGTTGTTACGCGCTTACGCGGAGGCGTTTCCTCGCCCGTAAACCACTTTTTCATGGGAGCCATACCGGAGTTTATAAGCAAAAGGCTCTTATCGTGCTGCGGTACGAGCGAAAAGCTCGGCAGTCTCAAATGGCCCTTGCTTTCGAAAAAGCTGAGGTATTTTTCTCTTAATTCGTTAAGACCTGTCCATTCCATACTGTAAAAATCTCCTTAACGTGTCGCGGGTCTTATCCGTTTAAGCGAAACGGCTTAAACCTTACGGCACACTTATCAACATAATAAAAAATTATACATTCAATAGCCGTTCTTGTCAACCTTGACGCGGCTGTGCCGGTTAAAAAATAAGGCTTGTTTTACTGTGTGTTTTCATTTATAATTTAATATATGTGCTATCGAATATTATCATTTGGAGGGTTTTAATTGTTAACTGATATCGAAATAGCAAAACAGGCCGACATTAAGCCTCTATCCGACATTGCCGAAAAGCTCGGCATCAGTGCCGACGAGCTTGAATTTTACGGCAAATACAAAGCGAAGCTTCCGCTGTCGCTGCTCAAAAAATATGAAAACAAAGAGGACGGCAAGCTCATACTTGTAACAGCCATAAATCCGACGCCTGCAGGCGAAGGAAAAACCACCGTCACGGTAGGTCTCGGCGAAGCGATGAACCGCATAGGCAAAAAAGCCGTAATAGCCTTGCGTGAGCCGTCTATGGGCCCTGTTTTCGGAATAAAGGGCGGTGCTGCCGGCGGCGGTTACGCTCAGGTAATACCGATGGAGGACATAAATCTTCATTTCACGGGCGATATGCACGCTATAACGGCCGCAAACAATCTTTTGTGCGCGATAATCGACAATCATATTCAGCAGGGAAACGAGCTTCGCATCGACCCGAGAAGGATTCTCTTCAAGCGCTGCCTTGATATGAATGACAGAGCGCTGAGAAATGTTGTGATAGGTCTCGGAGGCAAGGTAAACGGCGTACCGCGTGAGGACGGCTTTATGATAACGGTGGCAAGCGAGATTATGGCTATACTCTGCCTCTCTTCCGGAATCAAAGATTTAAAAGATCGCCTCGGCTCAATACTCACCGCATACACATACGACGGTACTCCCGTATACGCAAGGGATTTGAATGCAGTCGGTTCAATGGCGGCTCTCTTAAAAGACGCAATAAAGCCGAATCTTGTACAAACACTCGAAAACACTCCCGCTTTAATGCACGGCGGACCGTTTGCCAACATAGCACACGGCTGTAACTCGGTAACCGCCACACGTCTCGCGCTGAAGCTCGGCGACTACTGCATAACCGAGGCCGGCTTCGGGGCAGACCTCGGTGCCGAAAAGTTTCTCGATATCAAGTGCCGCTGTGCAGGCCTCAAGCCCTCCTGCGTTGTAATAGTAGCCACAATCCGCGCGCTGAAATACAACGGCGGCGTACCGAAAACCGAGCTGTCAAAGGAAAATATCGTCGCTCTGAAAAATGGTATCGTAAACCTTGAAACTCATATTGAAAACATGAAAAAATACGGCTTACCCGTTGTGGTTGCGATAAACCGTTTTGCGACGGATACCGAAGCGGAAATCGAAACGATAGAAGCTTTTTGCAAGGAAAAAGACGTCCCGGTTTCGCTTACGGAGGTATTTGCCCGCGGCGGAGAAGGCGGAAAGGAGCTTGCCGAAAAGGTCGTTAAAACGATTGAGACAAAAGAAGCTCACTTTAAGCCCATATATGACGAAAAGCTTTCGATAAAGGAAAAGCTGAATGTTCTTGCAAAGGAGATTTACCGCGCCGGAGATGTTGTATTCACCTCGAATGCGGAAAAAGCAATTTCCGAAATTGAAAAGCTCGGCAAAGACAAGCTCCCGATTTGTGTTGCGAAAACGCAGTATTCTCTGTCGGACGACCCGCAAAAGCTCGGCAGTCCGAAGGGCTTCACACTCACGGTACGCGATGTCCGCCTGTCGGCAGGCGCCGGATTTATAGTGGCTCTCACAGGAGACATAATGACAATGCCGGGACTCCCGAAGCAGCCTGCGGCGTATAAAATAGACGTTGACGACGACGGGAATGTGTCGGGGCTTTTCTGATAACCCACATAGCCAATCGGAATTCGTATTTATAACAAAAAGACGGCTGTAAGAGCTTCGGTTCTTACGGCCGCTTTTGTTTTTATGGGCAACAAAAAAAGGTCCGCTTACGCGAACCTTTTTCATCGGTTGAATTATGCCTTAGCTTCCTCTTTTTTGTCAGCGTCCGCGTCATCTTCGCCGTCTTTCTTCTTTTCTTTAAGAAGAACGAATTTCTCCATCGGGAAGAGAACTACCATCTGAACAAAGCCTGCCGCAAGACTCGCAATAGTTCTTGCGAGAGCCTGTAACCAGCCCCATGAGGATCTGCCGATAACGCCGACGAGCCAGCCCTGGAACCAGGTTGAGAAGAGTATAAGTGCAATCATAAGGAATATGTAAATTGCGAAGTTATACCAGGGAGCGTCAGATTTAAATGTCGTCTTTTTATTCTGATAGAAGCCGTAGATATTGGCTACAAGGTTTGAAAGGAAGAACGGAAGAAGATAGCCCCAAGTAACTACGCCGCCTATGACGGTTCCGTTTTCGATAACACCGCCGACAACATATTTACCTATCTGCTCAACGCCCTTTGCGGTAGCTGCGTCAAAGATTGTGTTCGGTGCGAAGATTCCCTGAAGGAAAGCGGGAAGAGTGGCTGTCACGCTGTCGAAGATAAGCGGAAGAACGTTTGCAAGCACCAGCTGAATGATGGTGACAAGTCCGCTTACTACAAGGAACTTAATGAACTGCCAAAGAGCCTTCATAAAAGAGCCCTTTTCCTCTGCGGCGTTGTCTATACCGCCGAGGCTTATTTTTTTCTTATCTGCCATAGTTTTACTCCTCTTAATGAGATTTCGGAAGCGATAAAACACTCCCACGGTTTTTAAATAGCCCTTTTAGTATAACAAATAATGTATAAATATGCAATACAAAACTTCACAATTTATTCATAATCACAATTAAAAGGCTCCTGTGAACCACAAGAGCCTTTCAAAGAAAAGTCAAGTAAAGCCTCGGTGTCTTTTTAAGTGACAACCGAATTGTCAGTTTACGTTCGGAGTTATTTTGAGCGTCGCAATATCGGTGAGCGACATTTTATCGCTCGGAACTATAAACGTACTCTCCATAAGAGCCTTTGCCGCATCAAGCGAGGTAAGGCAGGAAGTGCCGCTCTCAACCGCAATTCGGCGAAGCTTAAAGCCGTCTCTGTCGGGGCGTCTGCCGTGAGTAGGCGTATTGATGATAAGCGAAACGTCGCCGGAATGGAGCATATCCATAATATTGGGACTCTCTCCGGTGAGCTTATTTACGGGCTTCGCATCTATGCCTGCCTCAAGCAAAGCCTTACGCGTTCCCGGAGTAGCATAGAACTTAAACTGCGAATCCTTAAATGCCTTAAGCATCTCACAGACCTCAGCCTTGTCCTTATCGCGGACGGTGACAATAATCTTGCCGTCCTTAGGAAGCGAAACTCCGCCGCCGTCGAATGCCTTTAAAAGTGCCTCGTTGTAATCCTGCGAAATACCGAGCACCTCGCCCGTAGATTTCATTTCGGGTCCGAGAGATGTATCGGCACCGATTATCTTTTCAAATGAGAATACGGGAAGCTTGATTGCATAATATCCGCTGTTTCTGAAAAGGCCTGTGCCGTAACCCATATCTGAGAGCTTTTCGCCGAGCATAGCTCTTGTAGCGAGTGCAATAGCCGGAATGCCGGTTACCTTGCTTATATACGGTACGGTTCTTGAAGAACGCGGATTTACCTCGATGATGTAAACTTCTTCCTTGAGCACGATGAACTGTATATTCATCATACCGATAACGTGAAGCGCGGAAGCGAGACGCTTTGTATAATCAACTATGGTCTTTTGAACCTTTTCGGAGAGTGTGACTGCTGGATAGACGGAAATCGAGTCGCCCGAATGGATACCGGCACGGTCAATGTGCTCCATAATACCGGGAATCAGTATGTTTTTGCCGTCGCATATAGCGTCGACCTCAACCTCCTGACCCATAAGATATTTATCTACAAGCACGGGGTGCTCGGACAAATCGGGAATGGTACGGGTTATGATACCCATAAACTCTCTTATGTCATCGTCGCTTGCGGCAATTTGCATGCCCTGACCGCCGAGAACGTAGCTCGGTCTTACCAATACGGGATAACCGAGCGAATGTGCCGCCGAGAGAGCCTCGTTTACGGTAAACACAGTATGTCCCTTAGGTCTTTGAATGTCGCAGTATTCGAGTATCTCGTCAAAACGCTCTCTGTCCTCTGCGGCGTCAACGTGGTCGGCGTCGGTACCGAGAATCGTGACTCCGAGGTCGTTAAGCGTTTTTGTGAGCTTTATAGCGGTCTGACCGCCGAACTGAACTATTGCGCCGTCTGGTTTTTCCGCCTCGACTATATTGGTAACGTATTCGGGAGTCAAAGGCTCAAAATAAAGCTTATCGGAAACGTCGAAATCGGTTGATACGGTTTCGGGGTTGTTATTTACGATTATGGCTTCGCAGCCGGCTTTTTTAAGCGCCCAAATAGAGTGCACCGAGCAATAGTCAAATTCTACGCCCTGTCCTATTCTAATAGGTCCCGAGCCGAGAACGATAATCTTCTTTTTCTTCGGAGTTGTATCGACCTCGTTTTCAACGCAGTAATCCGAATAATAATACGGCGTTTCGGCCTTGAACTCCGCGGCGCAGGTATCAACTATCGAGAATGACGGAGTGATATGCCACATTCTGCGGAGATTTTTGATTGACGCCTCGGAAACGCCGACATCATTTGCTATAACGTCGTCCGTAAAGCCGAGACGCTTTGCCTCAAGCAGAGTGTCGCGGTCACACGCGCCGGTCATAAGCGTTTTTTCCATATTGACGATATTTTCAATTCTCGTCAGGAACCACATATCAATCTTTGTGATGTCATGTATTTTGCCGAGAGAAATGCCGTTATAAATCGACGCCGCCACAACATAAAGACGCGTGTTATCGATATTTTTAAGAAGCTCGAGCAGCTCGTCGCAGCTTTTTTCGGTATATTCGGACATCAAAAGGCTTGTCTTGTTTTCTTCAAGCGAATGAAGAGCCTTTTGCAGCGCACATTCAAATGAACGTGAAATCGCCATAACCTCGCCGGTCGCCTTCATCTGTGTGCCGAGTGTACGTTTTGCATTTACGAACTTGTCAAACGGCCACTTCGGAATTTTAACGACGCAGTAGTCGAGAGCCGGCTCAAACGAAGCATATGTTTTTTTTGTAATCGCGTTCGGTATCTCGTCAAGCCCGAGTCCGAGAGCTATTTTTGCGGCAATACGCGCTATGGGGTAGCCGGTTGCCTTTGAAGCAAGTGCCGAGGAACGTGAAACACGCGGGTTAACCTCGATTACGGCATAGCGGAATGAATCGGGATGAAGTGCAAACTGAACATTGCAGCCGCCCTCTATGCCAAGCTCCGTTATGATGTTAAGAGCCGCGGAGCGCAGCATCTGATATTCCTTATCCATAAGGGTCTGAGACGGTGCGACAACTATCGAGTCTCCGGTATGAACGCCTACGGGGTCAAGGTTTTCCATATTACATACGGTAATGCAGTTGCCCTTGCCGTCACGCATTACCTCATACTCTATCTCTTTCCAGCCGGCAATACATTTCTCGATAAGGACCTCGTTTACGCGCGACAGGCGAAGTCCGTTTGAACATATCTCGCGAAGCTCCTCCTCATCGTCGGCAATTCCGCCGCCCGTACCGCCGAGCGTATATGCCGGGCGGACTATTACGGGATAGCCTATCTTATCGGAAAATTCAACCGCAGCCTCAACGTCGTGTACAACGAGCGACTCGATACACGGCTCGCCGATTTTTTCCATGGTATCCTTAAATTCCTGCCTGTCCTCAGCCTTTTTGATAGAGGACGCCTTGATACCGATAAGGCGCACGCCGTTGGCCTTTAAAACGCCTTTTTCGTCAAGCTCCATAGCAAGGTTGAGTCCTGTCTGACCGCCGAGCGTTGGAAGAATCGAATCGGGTTTTTCTTTTTCTATTATCTTGGTGAGCGTGGGAACATTCAACGGCTCGATATACACCTTATCCGCTATATCGCCGTCGGTCATTATTGTAGCGGGGTTTGAGTTTACAAGTACAACCTCTATCCCCTCTTCCTTCAGAGAGCGGCACGCCTGAGTTCCGGCGTAGTCAAATTCGGCAGCCTGACCTATGATAATAGGACCGGAGCCGATAACAAGTACCTTTTTTATCGTCTTATCAATCATCGTATCTGCCCTCCGCTGCCATCTTCAAAAATCTGTCAAACAAAAACGCCGTATCGCGCGGACCTGCGTTGGCCTCCGGGTGGAACTGCACGGTGAACACGGGCTTTCCGTGATAAACTATTCCCTCAACGGTCTTATCGTTTACGTTTACGCAGTTGATTTCGGCGTTATCCGGCAGCCCCTTGCCGTTTACCATATAGCCGTGGTTCTGTGACGAGAGGTAGGTCCTGTCTTCATTAAGAAATTTGACCGGGTGATTTGCGCCCCTGTGACCGTACTTCATTCTTTCGGTCTCGCCGCCGTTGGCAAGTGCCATAAGCTGATGACCGAGGCAGATTGCAAAGGTCGGTATACCGTAATCGTAAAGCTTCTTTATCTCTTTGATTATATCGACGCATTCCGACGGATCGCCGGGGCCGTTTGAAAGCATAATGCCGTCGGGCGATGTCTTTATTATTTCATCTGCCGACGTAAATGACGGATAAACCGTTACAATGCAGTTTCTCTTCACGAGATTATTTATTATATTCCGCTTTGTTCCGAAATCCATAAGTGCTATTTCAGCACCGGTGTTTTCTTCGCCGTATACCTTTGTCTGCTTTGCGGTAACGCTGCCGACAAGGTCAATTTGGCGGAAGGACTTAATGACATCCATAAGCCTTTCCCTGTCGCCGATATCCGAAGTGAGTACGCCGCGCATGGTTCCGCTCTCGCGCAGTTTCTTTACAACGGCACGCGTATCAACGCCCGATATGCACGGGATGTTGTATTCCTTTAAAAGATTCTCTATTGTATCGGTGCATCTGAAATTTGACGGGTCGGAGCTGAGCTCATGGACTATAAAGGCACTCGGCTGAAGCCTTTCGCTCTCAAAATCCTCTCGGCTTATACCGTAATTGCCTATCATGGGATAGGTCATAACAACTCCCTGCCCCGCATACGACGGGTCAGTAAGGATTTCAACATATCCGGTCATGGAAGTGTTAAACACTATTTCGCAGGCAGTTTCTTTAAAATCGCCCCTTGCGGTTCCCTCATATACGGAACCGTCTTCAAGCATCAAATACGCTTTCAAACAATACACCGACCTTTCAAACAAATGCTTTTACTTAATTGAAAATTTTATCATATTTCGGGTTCTATTTCAATACAAATATTAAACATAAAAATAAAAACGGCCTTTAAAAATTTCAAAAAAAAGGAGCTGTAAAAAATACAGCCCCTATCATTTAAAACGGAAGATAATGCATGGACGAATTCGTGACAAGCACCGCCACATAGCCGATATAAATACAAACCATCAAAGCGCCCTGCCAACGGCTGAGCTTTTTGAAAATCAACGTAGGTATTATGGCTATCGCTATGACGAGCAAACAAACCGGCATATCAAGAAACGCCGACTGCTTGCCGACCGTAAGAGTTCCGCCCGATAAAAACGCGCATATCGGAAGAATGAGAGTCAAATCAATGATATTTGCGCCAATAATGTTGCCTATGGAAAGCTCCGACTGCTTTTTGGCAACGGCGGTAAGAGTTGTTACAAGCTCGGGCAAGGATGTGCCTATCGCTATTATGGTAACGCCGATTATCGCCTCGGACACGCCTAAATGGCGAGCTATCACGGTACCGTCGTCAACGAGCAAATCGGCTCCCACAACAACGGCCGCGGCACCTATCAAGAACTTAACTATATTGAGTGCCATCTGCTTCCCGGTGTGTTCCGTTTTCTCAACCTCGCCGGAATCGGCGGAGAGAGATTTTTTGCCGGAAATGATATTTTCTATCATAAAGACGGCAAATATCGCTATCATTATAATGCTCTGCCAAAGATTTAAATCAAGGTCATAAGAAAATGCAAAAAGCGCGGCAACCGCGAGAATCATAAGCGAGCCCTTTATTGCAACGGAGCTGCGTTTAATGACGGCCGGCATACACAAAACGGAAATGCTCATTATAAGTCCGATATTGGCGGTTACCGAGCCTACGGCATTGCCTATTGCCATATCGTTTTGCCCCTTTGCCGCCGCTATTGACGAAACAAGAAGTTCCGGAAGCGTCGTGGCAAAGCTGACTACCGTAGCGCCGATTATGAATTTCGGAATTCCCGTAGCTTCGGCTATCCATGTAGCGGCGTCAACAAAAACATCGCCGCCCTTAACTATAAGCACAAGGCCTATAACAAACAAGATAACGGCATATATAATATTATCCGACGGCACACTTATAAGCGATGCAAGTGAGCTTGAAATATTCATAAAATTCCCTCCTGCGGATTGGCATATCCTTGTTATGTTAACACCAAAGCGTATTAAAGTCAATAAAAAAGAGCGAAAAGCCGAATTTTGCTTAACACAAACAGGGGTTATACGGAACGAAAAATATTTTATTTACAATTTGAATTAAAAATGTTATAATCAATAATAATTTGTGTATAAAATGCACAAAGCTTGGAGGAGTAAAAAAATGAAAAGGTTTTTAGCGGTACTTTTGTCGCTGATACTGGCAGCAGGCTCGCTCTTTGTGACGGCCTTTGCGGCAGACGGCAAAAAAGAAAAAGTTTATCCGGTCATTCTCTTGCAGGGATACAGCGGTCCGAAGCTCTTTAATCAGGACACCGGTGAAAAAGCCTGGGGTCTTGACTTTGACAAGGTCAAGGAGCACGTTTTAAACGACTACGGCAAAGAGCTTGCAAACGGCGCGAAGGAATATGCAAAAGGCAACCCCGATCCGCTTGTGGACACACTCGGCACGATTCTTCTCGACGTGATGGACCCGATAGCCTGCAATGCGGACGGTTCATCGAAATACAACCTCGATACCTTCCCGAAGGGCGCCGAGGCCACGCGAATGTCCACACTTATTGCAAACGGTCAGGAGGAGTATATCGGCGAAAAGCCCATAATGACCGGCTTCGTGGAAAAACTTACACAGCAGGGCGTTGAAAATGCCGCCGACTACATATTCATTTACACCAACGATTGGCGTAAGGGTCAGGCGCAATACGCAAAGGACATTGACGCATATATCGATGAAGTAAGAGCCTTGACATGTTCCGACAAGGTGGATATATACGGCCTTAGCTTCGGCGGTCAATGCGGTGCCTCGTATCTCTATTATTACGGCGAAAAAGCAAAGGTTCACAAAGCCTGTCTCAACGTTCCGGCAATAGGCGGAACCAATATGGTAGGCGACCCGTTGCTCGGCAACGATATAACGCTTGACTTCCCGACGATATTGCAGTTTGTCGAAATCGGTTTCCGCTCCGAAAACGAGTGGGAATGGATACTCGAGTTCCTGTCATCTCTTACAGGCGGTTACCAAAACCTCAACAAAATAGTCAATCTCGTCGCGCAGAAATACATTGTGGATTACATTGACAAATTCGGCAGTATATGGGACTTTATCCCTCTTAACGTATACGATGAAGTGAAAGCCCGTCTTATAAAAGACGGATACGTAGACCCCGTCGCGGCCGCTCCGCTGATAGCAGCCTCGGACGAATTTCACTACAACGCGCTCGCAAATATGAGCGAGGGTCTTAAAAGAGCACAAAAAGCCGGCACTCAGATAGCCATAATGTCCAATACGGGCATAAACGGCGTTACCGGTACATACAAAAACTCCGACTATATAATAGACGTGCACACTTCGTCGGGCTCTGCCTGCGCTCCGTTCGGAGAGCAGTTTCCGGAGGATTACGCTCCCGTCGGAACACAGTGTAACAACAAAAAGCATTGGCACATCTCTCCCGACAGGGATATAGACGCCACCTGCTCCTATCTTCCGGAAAACACATGGTTTATAAAGGGGCAGTTCCACGGTCAAAGCAACTGGGACTCATACTCTCGCGAGTTTATACTCGAGTTTATGTTCGGCGACAGTATAAAGGATATATACTCAAATCCTAAATATCCGCAATTTGAGCTTGCCCAGAATCCGGCGGACGGTCTCTATATGAGATTTGACAATACAAACTCCGGCTTTCACACGTCGGAGGACACGGCACTTGTATTTACAAATCTCTCGGAGCAATACACAATAGATATTCTCGACATTTCGGCTAAGGGCTTCAACCTTTTCCCTGAGTACAATTCATATTCCGGAATAGGCGCCGGCAGTACCGAGGTAATTTCCATGACCGACCACTGCTTTGCCAAAAGCACTCAGCCCATCAGCATAAAGGTCAGATACCGTCTCAACAGTCCGCAAAGGCTCATAAAGGAAAAAACATTTACCTTTACGCACTTAAGCGACGATGAAATTAAGGATTATCCGTTCATAAATGACGCCTCAAAGCTTATAATCGGCGAAAACGAGCCTACACCCGTAACCGAAACAGCTCCGGCGGATACAACGGAAAACACTTCGGAGAATATCGAAGAGCGCGCCGAAGTAAGACTTTCAGGCGGCGAAAATAAGGTCTCATCCAAAATTCCCAAAACCGGAAGCGCAAAACGCGGTATTGCGTTATCGTCATTTGCCGTTATTACGGCGGCTGCCACGGCAGGCGTGATAATCAAAAAGAAAAGAGAAGAAGCCTGATATAATCCAAGAAAAAAAGCACCCCTTGAGCACTTAAAGTGCCAAAGGGGTGTCTTTTGTTTGCTCTTAAAAATCGGTTCAGCTCTTTTAAATACCCGTTGTACCGAGAATTGCGGGAGCGGCATCATTAAGCAGCAGCTTTTTCAGTGCCGAATAGCGGCGTGTTTTTTTATCGTTAGCCGCCATTTTCATAACCTCGTCTTTAGTGCCGACAATTATCATAAGCTCCTTCGCCCTTGTTACGGCGGTATAAAGCAGATTTCTGTAACAGAGCTGCGGTATTACATTTACGACGGGCATTATAACGGCTTTAAATTCGCTGCCCTGACTTTTATGCACGGTAACGGCATATGCAAGCTCAAGCTCGGTCATCTGCTCCTTTGCGTACTGTGCGGTTCTGTCGTCAAAGCTTATAAACGCAGTCTCGCTCTTTAAGTCTATTTTTTCGATTATTCCGATGTCTCCGTTAAAAATTCCCTCGCCGGACTCCTTATCGCTGTCCCAATGGATATCGTAATTGTTTTTTATCTGCATTACCTTGTCGCCCTCGCGGAAAAGACGGAAGCCCGAATTCAGCTCGTTTTTATTATCCGACGGCGGATTCACAAGAGACTGGAGTATTTTGTTGAGATTTACCGTGCCGGCCTCGCCCTTTTTCGACGGGCAAAGCACCTGTATATCTCTAAGCGGAGAATACGAATATGCACGCGGCAGTCTCTCGGCATAAAGCTCCGCTATCGTTTTCGCAGCAAGAGCCGGGGTCTGCCGTTCCATCAAAAAGAAGTCGCCGTCCTTTCGGTCTGTCACGATTTTTTCACCGTTCACTATACGGTGTGCGTTAGTGACTATGAGGCTGCCCATGGACTGACGGAAAACCTCCTTCAACTCAACCACAGGCAAAAGGCGCGATTCAATTAAATCGTGAAGCACATTGCCTGCACCGACCGGCGGCAGCTGATCGGAGTCACCGAGCATAATAAGGCGACAACCGAGAGGCAATGCGTTTAAAAGGCTCGCAAAAAGGCTTATATCCACCATGGAGAGCTCATCAAGTATAAGAGCTTCACACTCAAGCGGATTGCGGATATTTCGTTTAAATGTAGGTCTGTCATGCTCGTCCCACTCAACCTCCAAAAGCCGGTGAATGGTCTTAGCCTCCTTGCCGGTAAGCTCGGTCATTCTTTTTGCCGCTCTTCCCGTGGGTGCCGCAAGGCTTATGTCCAGCCCCTCGCTTTGAAAGAGACGAAGTATGCCCTTGAGCGTGGTGGTTTTACCTGTTCCGGGACCGCCGGTCAAAATCAGTATGCCCTTGTTCACCGCTGTCTTTATGGCGAGCTTTTGCTTTTCGGCATACGATATATTATCGGCTTTTTCGATTTTCTCTATTTCGCTGTCAAGTGCCGAATGGCCTGCCGGCGGAAAATTCAAAAGCACCTTTATGCGGTCGCTTATACTCTTTTCATCGCGAAACGCCTGAATTAAAAAGACGTACTCCTTGTCGGTAAACACCTTTGAGACAAGTCGGTTTTCATGACAAAGCTCGTCCGTCATTATATCTACGGTATCTGCATTTGTATTAAGAAATTCGGCAGCCACGCGCAAAAGCTTATCACGCGGTATGCAGGTGTGTCCGTCGACATATAAATTATGTCTTAAAATATGCTCTACGCCCGCCTTTATCCTGTATGAATCATTTGGTCTGTGCGGAAGATTGTCAGCTATTGTCTCAACTCGGTCAAACGGTACGCCGACCTCGGGCAAACAGAGAACGTACGGGTTTTCCGTGACCTTGCCCACCACATCACCGCCGAACGCTTTATATGCGGCAAGGCACTCGCGCGGACCTATACCGTACGATTCGAGCGTCATGGTAATGCTGCGTATCGCAAACTGGCTGCGATATGACGCGCAGATTTTTTCTGCCTTTTCCGGCGAAATGCCCTTGACCTTTGAGAGCATCTCGGGATTGCTTTCGAGATAATCGAATGCTTTTTCGCCGAACATATCCACAATACGCTCTGCCGTAGCCCTGCCTATTCCTTTTATTGCGCCTGCGGCAAGATAATTATAAAGCTGTTCGGTTGTTGCCGGCATATTGCGTTCAAACGCCTCCACCTTAAATTGCCTGCCGAAGGTTGTGTGATAAGTCCATTCACCCTGAAGCTTTACGGTTTCGCCGACGGAAATATCGGAAAATACACCGACGGCCGTGATAAGGTCATCATCACAGCCGACGGAAAGCACGGTATATCCGTTTTGCTCATTTCTGAACCTTATGTCCTCTACCGTACCCTCTATTATTTCTTTTTCGCGAGTTTCGCTCATTTCAAATATTCCTCTAAATCCTCGGCGGTAAAAAGATATATGCCGTTTGTTTCACGGCAAATATTTTGGCAGCCGAGCTTTTCTTTTTCGGTCATTCCCGTGTCAAGCACTATGACTTTACCGTAATCCTCATCGCCTATGAGATTCATTTTCATTCTCGCGGCGTATACTGCCGCAGACACATTTTTCCCGCAATGCTTAGACGGGATAAGTACATAGTATTCGTATTTTGCTTTCAGCAGCAGTTTTAACAGCACAGCATATACTACGGCAAAGACGCCCAATATTATAAGTCCCACAAAAACCGCGCCGAAAAAGCCCTCTAACATTAAAACCACCCCATATCATCATATGAGGCGGAAATAAAAGAGTGAGCAGCCTTGTAAGCCGAGTTCTGTCGTTTAAAGCAGTTATCTGTCTAGGCGTACCGTTGCCGGCACGCTCAAGCCATCCTTCGAAGTATTTGCCCAGCTGACAACTTCTGTCGATGTTGCATCGGGTAGGGTTTGCCTGGCAATGCCGTTACCGACATTCCGGTGAGCTCTTACCTCGCCATTCCACCCTTACCGCAAAAGCGGCGGTATATTTCTATGCACTGTCCCGGAGGTCACCCTCGGCGGCCGTTAGCCGTTACCCTGCTGTGTGATGCTCGGACTTTCCTCATCGCGCAAAGCGCTCCGCAACTGCTCGGGCTGCTCACTCTATGTATTTTATTATATTAACCTCGGCTTGTCAAATGCCAAAGTAAGCCGCGGCATTGTTATACGATATATCCTCCGCGATATTTTTAAGAAATTCCATATCGCGCGGATATTTTCCCTCCTCGACGAGGTCGCCTATATATTCGCAGAGAATACGTCTGAAATACTCGTGGCGCGGATATGACAAAAAGCTTCTCGAATCCGTCACCATACCGATAAATTTGCCGAGACATCCGAGATTTGCGAGCGTCGCAATCTGCTTTCTCATTCCGTCGTAATTGTCGTTGAACCACCAAGCCGCTCCGTACTGTATTTTTGAATAATTGCCGCTGCCCTGGAAATTACCTATCATAGAGCCGTAGACAAAATTGTCACGCGGGTTAAGATTGAAAATGACCGTTTTGGGGAGAGCGTTTTGGCTGTCAAGCGAGTCGAGGAATTTTGAAAGTCCCGAAGCCGTGTTACAATCATCTATCGAATCGAAGCCCGAATCGGCACCGATTTCCTTAAACATTCTTGTGTTGTTGTTGCGAAGAGCACCTACGTGCAGCTCCATGACCCAATCGTGTGCCGCGTATTCTTTTGCAAGCTCGGTTAAAAGGTCGGTTTTGTAGCAGTCGCACTCAAATTCTGTCGGTTTTTCGCCTGCCGCACCCTTTCTGAATATCTCTTCGAGCTCATCCTCGCCGCATTTTTCATATGGTATATATGAAAAAGAATGATCACAGGCAAGGCAGCCTACGGAATCGAAATAACGTATTCTTTCTTTAAGGACTTCTTTTAACGTCTTATAAGAATCTATTTTCACGCCCGCCGTTTTTTCCATACGGGAAAGCCACTCCGGAAACGACGGCAATTCTATACCGAGAGCCTTTTCCGGTCTGAACGCCGGAAGCACGCGGCATGAAAAGCTCTTATCCTTAGCCAAAAGCTTATGGTATTCAAGTGTATCGGCCGGGTCGTCTGTTGTGCAGACGCACACAACACCCGATTTTTCTATAAGCTCGCGCGGAGAAAAGCCGCCTTTTTTGATTTTTGCGTTGCATTTTTCCCATATCTCATCGCACGTTTCGGGAGACAGCGTTTTATAAATTCCGAAATATCTTTGAAGCTCCAGATGAGTCCAATGATAAAGCGGATTACCTATAAGATAGGGCATTGTTTTAGCCCACGCCTTAAACTTATCATAGCCGTCGGCGTCGCCCGTGATATATTTTTCGTCAATGCCGAACGAACGCATGGCGCGCCACTTGTAGTGGTCATAAGAAAGCCACAGCTCAGCTATATCGTCGGGGTTTTTGTTATCGTATATCTCCTTCGGCGACAGGTGGCAATGCCAATCGAATACAGGCATTTCTTTCGCCGCCCTGAAGAGATCCTTTGCGGTATCGGTTGACAGCAAAAAGTCGTCGTCCATAAATTTTTTCATTTTAAGCACCTATCCTTTCGAAAAAAAGCAATCTGTTTTATTTCAGCTTTAAAGTTACTATTTCAAACGGTTTCAACGTAAGATTTACCGTTCTGCCGTGTTTTTGAAGCTTTCTCTCTTCATTTTCGAGAAGGTCGGTCAAGTACACATCGTCAAAATCAAATCCGAGCGTGAGATTTACATTTGCGCGTGAATTACAGCACTCGTACAATCTCACGATTACGCCGTCGCCGTCCTCTGCATTTTTCACTGTCTCGCATATGACATTTTCCGAATCAATCGACAAAAGGGAATATTCTTCGGGAAGAGTACCGTTTTGACTTTCGATTTTTTTTGCCTCAAGCGGAGAATTGAGCAGATAAGCGAGCTTTACCGTACCTGCCTCCCTGAAATCACCGCTGTGCGGGAACAGCGAATATGTAAACTCGTGCCTGCATTTATCGGCGTCGGGATTGGGATAGTTTCCGCACTTAATCAGCGTAAGGCGAATAACCGAGTCGTGAATATCATAGCCGTACTTGCAGTCGTTTAAAAGGCTTACGCCGTAGCCGTATTCTGAAAGGTCGGCGAATTTATGCGCGCACACCTCAAATTTTGCCGCGTCCCAGCTTGTGTTTTTGTGAGTCGGTCTTTCAACCGTTCCGAATTGTATGTCGTATGTTGCCTTGTCGGCATTTATTTCCGTGGGGAAGGCGGTTTTGAGAAGTATATGGCTTTCTTTCCAGTCAATATCGTTTTCGAAGTCGATTTTCGGCGTGTTTTCATAGAGCCATATGCGCTGTACTATGGTGCTTGAGAGAAATCTTCTTGTTATCTCGATGCCGGCTCTGACACCGTCCGACAGCGGTTTTATTGAAACTACGGAATCAACTTCCCAAGACTTGTCGGTATAGTAATTGCTTATCTCCCAGTTGTCGTAGTCACGCGGAATATCTTCGTATGCAGTAAGCACATTTCCGCGCTCGCCCTTTTTGAGCACCTCGCGTTTATTTTTCTTATCGAACAGAGAAGAAAAAGCTCCGGTCTTATCAAGCTTTATTTTAAAGAACCTGTTTTCAAGGAATTTATCGGTAACCTTTACGGAATTTGTATTGCAGACGTCCGTTACAACCTTATATCCCTTCGGAGGTATATTTTTAACGTACACGGTTTTGCCGTCAAGCTTTGTTTCGCCGCTCGCCTCAAAGGAGTTCGGATTAAAAACGAGCACTCCGCCGCGTGTGTTTATATTTTCCGCGACGGCGGTTTCGGCGTCGTTTTTGATTCTTTTGCCCGCTTCGCAGATTTTCTCATACTGCCGATGCGATACCTCATATACTTCCTTTATTGATGAGCCGGGTATTATGTCGTGGAACTGATTTAAAAGTATTGTCTCCCAGCCATCGTGAAGAGCCTCCCTCGGGTACTCTTTGCCGAGTAGTTTTTGCGCCGTCACGGACAGCATTTCGGCATTTTCATAAAGGAATTCGCTTCGGCGGTTCAGCTTTTTATTCTGCGCCATGGAGGTATAGGTTCCGCGGTGATATTCAAGATACAGTTCGCCTTGCCAACAAGGAGTTTTCGGATTTTTTTCGGCTCTCTTTTTAATTCGCTCAAGGAATGAGCCGGCAAATTCCATTTTAGCGCACGGTACTCCCGAAACGCCCTTTTTCAGCACATCGTAATATTCAAGGTCTTTTCTTATAGGTCCGCCGCCGCCGTCGCCGTAACCGAAGGTTATCATCACTTCGTTGTTTATATCCTTTTGCTGATAGCGGTCGTATCCGCCTATGAGCTGACAAGGGTTGAGTTTTGCGTTGTAAGTGACGTTTGTCGCCGGCTTTTTACCTCTGACCTTATCCTGCGCGGTCATAAAATACGTGAATATATCGGTACCGTCTATCCCCTTCCAGAAAAAAGTGTCATACGGCATTTTATCGGTCTCGCTCCAGCCGATTTTGGAGGTCACGAATTTATCAACGCCGCTTTTGCGGAGGATTTGCGGCAGGGCCGCGGAATAACCGAATACATCGGGGAGCCAAAGCACCTTTGAATCAACGCCGAATTCGTTTTTGAAGAAGCTCTTGCCGTATAATATCTGCCTTACAAGGCTCTCGCCCGACGACAGATTGCAGTCCGCCTCGACCCACATGGCGCCCTCGACCTCCCATCTGCCGAGGCGTACCATTTCTTTTACCTCGGCGTAAAGCTCGGGGCTTTCCTCTTTCAGGAATTTATAGAGCTGCGCCTGACTCGACATAAACTTGTATTCGGGATATTTTTTCATAAGCTCAAGTACGGTCGAAAAAGAGCGCAACACCTTTTCCCTCGTCTGTGCAAGAGTCCAGAGCCAAGCTACGTCTATATGCGTATGGCCTATGCAGACGGCGTTTACGTCTTCTTTTTTGCAGTATTTGCCGTAGAATTCCCTGTCAAGATATGCTTCGGCAGTATCGACGGAGTCAAGAAATTCTTTTGAACCCGGCACGCGCATATCAATGAGATTTATTGCGCCGACAACGTAGTTTTCGATATCGACATAGACCTTTTCATACGGCTCGTGATAAAGCGTAACCTCATACGGCACGGCGATTTTATAATAGAGGCGGCGTGCGTTCTCGTAATACGCGTTGAGAGTCACGTTAAAATCAAGCAAGCAGTCGTTTCTGCCGGAATAGGCGTAAAGGAAGATATCATATTCGTCCTTTGCATTATCAAGGAATATTTCGCGGTGATTCACATCAAGCCCTTGCTGCAATTTGCCGTCAACATACGCTATAAACTGAGGATTTACCGCGTCCCAGCCATCAAGCTGAGTGGAGACGGTAAGCTCGAGATTTTTGCCTGTCAGTTCTTTCGGAACAATCAGTTTTTTATAAAACCATGCGTGTGCATCATATTTTCCGCCCCAGCGGTCATTTTTTTCAAAACTCTTAAAGCTCTCATCAACAACGGGCAATTCGTTACCGACTTTATATTCGCACGGCTTATATAAAAAGCCTTCGATTTTTTCGCTGTAAGCCACGGTATTTTTTTTGAACTCCTCAAGGAACACCCTGAGCCTGTCCTCATAAAAGTCTGTCTGCATATTTGCCTCCCGATATTGCTTTTTATTGCTGATATTTTATCACAGTAAAACGCGTAATACAACATACAAACAGCGTTTTACTAACGTTTTTTATGCTCCGAATATACTGCCGTAAAGTCTTTTTGCAGCCGGCAAAAAATCTTCAGACGCCACGGACGAGCACAAGAGCAAAATCTGCGGATATTTTTTCCCCGTGCCGCTCTCCTTTACCGCCACGCCGCTTATAAGGGCTCGCTCCGCGATTTCTTTTTCCGACATGGCGCACTTTATTTCGAGTCTTAAAACAAAGCCCGTTTCGCCGATATAGATATTGGCTTTATCGCCGAAAACCTCTTTCAGGGCTGATGTCAGCAGCTTCATTTTTTGGGTATACAGTCTTTTGATTTTTCTTATTCTTATTGACAGATTTCCGTCGCGGATAAAGCTGCACAATGCTATCTGTTCGGTCTTTGAGGCGGTTTGGTTATACAGCTCCGCCTTTTTTTCGTATTCGCCGAGCAGCGCGTCCGGAAGTATCATAAAGCTGAGTCTGATAGACGGTAAAAGCAGCTTTGAAAACGTACCGATATAAATTACATTTCTGCCGCAGTCAAGTCCCTGAAGCGATGGTGTGGGGCGATTGAAATATCCAAACTCACTGTCGTAATCATCCTCGATTATAAGCTTGTTTTCTCTGTCTGCAAGACGGATAAGACGAAGTCTTTCACTTGTCGGCATAACGTCGCCGAGGCGGTTTATATGCGACGGACTCACATAAATTATATCGGCCTCTTCTTTTGTACGGCATGATTTAAAGCCGTGGTCGGAAAACACCGCTGCGCCCTGTTCAAATTCCGACTCTCCGAAAAAGACCTTTTGCGAACGCGGCAGCACGGCGCATATTATATGTAAAAGGCTTTGCACGCCCGCGCCTATGACTATGTTATCTGGTGAGCAGACCGCATTTCTGTGCTCCGTGATGTATTTGCAAAGAGCCTCCCTAAGCTCGCGTTCTCCCTGCGCCTCGCCGTAGGACAGCAGTCTTTCATCCTGCCTCAAAGCACTTTTGATGTATCTTCGCCACAGCGTGAAATCAAAGCTCTCCCTGTCTGCCGAGAGAGAAGTGAAATCATAGTCGGTTTTCGGCTCAAGTTCTTTTATCCCTCTTACCGTGCCGTCTTTTTTTTCACGCCGCGCAACATCCGTCACAAAGTACCCGCTCTGCGGCTTTGATACAACATATCCGTCCGCCGCAAGCTGAAAATACGCCGCCTCAGCCGTAGTGCGGCTTACCGACAGCTCCTTTTCACACCGCCGTATTGACGGAAGCCTTGCGCCCGGAGACAGCTTGCCCTCGGTGATTAGGTCTTTATAATATTCGTAAACTCGCATATACAGCGGAATGTTTTCCTTATTCAGTCCGGAATCCACAGTATTCTCCATAACTGTCCCCTAAAAAATTTTAGTTTTTGTGTATTTCAATAATGACACATCGGGTATATTATATATTAAAATCAGGAGTTGGGCAAGTATTAAATACCGACTCGTATTTCGGCAAAAAATCATCTCGAAAAAACGGAAGGGTGTTAAAAACCATGAAAAAAATAGCCGTTATAAACGACCTTTCCGGCTTCGGCAAATGCTCTCTCACGGCGGCTATACCGGTTATATCGGCTCTTGGGCTTGAATGCTGCCCGATGCCGACGGCGGTACTGTCAAATCAAACAGGCTTTGAGAGCTTTTACTGCGATGATTTTACCGATAAAATGGATTTTTTCACGAGCGAGTGGAAAAAGCTCGGCGTTCGCTTTGACGGCATTCTTACAGGCTTTATAGCGTCGCACCGTCAGGCGGAAAAAATATTTCGTTTTCTTGACGAATTTCAAAATGACGACACCGTTTTTTTCTGTGATCCCGTTATGGCGGATGACGGAAAAATTTACGATATATACGACAAGGCTATGTGCGACGCCGTAACGCGTCTCGCAAAAAGGGCTGACATTATATCTCCGAATCTCACGGAGCTGTGTGTTCTGACGGGGGAAAGCTACGAAGCTCTCTCTTCATCGGAACCGGACGATATAGCAAAAGCCGCATCGTCCCTTTTAAACGATACTCTGAGCACGGTCATTGTTACCGGCATAAAAAAAGACGACACCGTTTTAAACGTTGTCGCCGATAAAAGCGGTTTTAAAACTGTTTCATCCAAAAAATACGGCGGAAGCTTTTCCGGTACGGGTGATCTGTTTGCCGCGGCTGTTGCGGGACTTACCGTAAAAGGCGAAGCTCCGCTATGTGCCACCGAAAAAGCCGTAGAATTCCTTGAAGGCGCCATAAGGGATTCTTACGAAGAAAACACGGATCGTAATTTCGGGGTAAATTTTGAAAAATATTTGGGGAAGCTTATGTAAAGCATCTCACAAAGAGCCGTATTGCGCCCTGCAATCCGGCACCGCGAGCTTCTCGGATATTTCACTACGAAAGAATATGGTGACCACTATGAACACAAAATCAAAATCAATGACAGCGCTTTTAAACCTTGTTAAAGCTGCGGTTTTTGCCGCTCTTATTGCCGTAATGACGGCATACATCAAATTTAACACCGGTATAAACGACGGTTATCTCCACTTCGGCGACAGTATGATTTACCTTGCCGCATGTATTCTTCCGCTTCCGTACGCAATGGCGGCTGCGGCAATAGGCGGTTTTTGTGCCGATATACTTGCCGGTGCTGCCGCTTGGGCTCCGTTTACGGCAGTAATTAAGGCTCTTAACGCTCTGCCGTTTGCACTCGTTTATACCTGCCACGCAACGAAGAGCCCCAACAAAATTCTTAATAAGACCACCGCGTTTATGCCTCTTGTTTCCGGTCTTATAACAATCTTCGGTTATCTTCTTGCGGAGGGACTTTTATATTCGTTCCCCACGGCATTAACCTCCGTTCCGTTCTCGATTATTCAGGCAGTCGGCAGTGCAATAATCTACTATATTGCCGCTCCGGCGCTTGATAAAGTTAAATTCAAAACAAAATTATCCTAAAGGGAGTCTTTTTAATGGCTGACATAGTTTACACCTTTGAGGGCAGCGTATACCTTAACATCACAAATTCCTGTCCGTGCAAATGCAAATTCTGCATCCGCAATAATTCGGATTCGGTAGGCGACGCGGACACGCTTTGGTTCTCGGGTCACAACCCCTCGTTTGATGAAATTAAAAAAGCTATTGACGCATACGATTTCACCGGCTACAACGGCGAGGTTATATTCTGCGGCTACGGTGAACCGACTTTTGCATATGACAATCTCATAAAGACGTGCAAATACATTCACGAAAAACTCGGCTTAAAGGTTCGTCTTAATACGAACGGCCTTTCCGACCTGCTCAACAAAAAGCCGACAGCCAAGGAATTATGTGAAAATACCGATAAAATCTCGATAAGCCTTAACGAATACAGCAGCGAAAAATACTGTGAGCTGTGTGCTCCGGCATTCGGTGAAAAATCGTTTGACGCCATCATCAAATTTGCAAAAGAGTGTAAACAGTACGGTCAGGATCTGCGTTTTTCGGTGGTCGATGTGATCCCCAAAGAGGATATTGAAAAATGCAGAGAGCTTGCCGACAGTCTCGGTATCCCGCTTAGAGTCAGAGCCTATGTTGCCGACTGAGAATAATCGTCCGTCAGCTTTTTTCGCATAATCGCAAGCACGGCTCTCTCCTTTCTTGAAACCTGCACCTGTGACATTCCGAGTTTTTCGGCTGTCGCACTTTGTGTAAACCCCTTGAAATATCTGAGCCTTATAAGGGTTTGGTCTTTTTGGGGCAAAGCTTTTAAAACCTCTTCGAGAGCCAATTTATCCTGAATGGCATCTTCGCCCGAGGGCACGGGAACATCGGTTTGACGTTCATTGTCATCGTCCGACGCAGTGAGCGACACGGGCGGCAAGGAAATATTTAAAAGTTCCGATACGGCAAAGCAGTCTATCCCCAGAATTTTTGATAATTCTGTTACGGTAGGCTCTCTGCCGTTTTCTTTTGTCAGCTTTTCGCTGAGCTTAACGGCTTCGCGCGAGCGTTCCTTTAAGGAGCGGCTGACCTTTACCGCTCCGCCGTCTCTGAAAAGTCTTCTGATTTCACCCAAAACCGCAGGTACGGCATACGTTGAAAAAGCAAAGCCGAGCTCCTCGCGAAAGCCGTCCGCCGCCTTGACAAGTCCGAGACACCCTGCGGAATAAAGCTCCTCATATTCTATTCCTCTGCCGCGGAACCTGTTTGCACAGGCGTGTACCAAGCCGAGATTTTGCTCAATCAGCTCTTTTCGGTCCATTGCTCTTTACCCTTTATCGTTTTATATAAGGTCACAGTTGTGCCTTTTCCGAGCGTTGACGTCACTCTCACCTTATCGGAAAAGCTCTCCATCACGGAAAACCCGAGACCCGACCTGTCACCGCCGAGTGTTGTAAACAGCGGCTGACGGGCTTTTTTTATGTCTTCTATTCCGCGGCCTCTGTCGCGTATTTTCGTCACAGTTTTACCGTCGCCGAAAATTTTGACGTCTATGTATATTTTTCCGCACGAATTTTTGTAGGCGTGGACTATACAGTTCGTCACCGCCTCGCTGACGGAGGTCCTTATATCGTTCAGCTCCTCTATTGTGGGGTCAAGCTGTGAAATAAACGCCGACACCGCCGTACGTGCATATCCTTCGTTTACGGAACGGCTCTCCAGTTGCATTTTGAGTTCATTAAGCGGTTTCACTTTTATCCGCCTCCTTTTTCTTTTTCAGCACCGCGAGATTTTGAAGCCCCGCGAGGCACATTACCTTATATGCATGGCGTGACAGGCCGTGAATTTCGAGTGAGGCTCCCATACTCTCGCATATCTTGTATCTGCCCATCACAAGTCCTATTCCGGAGCTGTCCATAAATGTGACTCCCGAAAAATCAAGCACGACTCTTTTAGGGTGTGCCGAAATAATTGCCGCGTCTGTTTTTTCACGTATGGGCAAAGCGACATGATGGTCGATTTCACCTGATAAAAATGACGTAACAACATCTTCGTCTGTCTTAATTTCAACGGACATATTTTTTCATCCCTTCCGAGTTTTCTTTCATTTTAACGGACAAGCATTAAAAAAGCTGTCGCAATATGGTAACGAATACCGTTTTTTCAAAATATAATGATACTGTATATATCAGAGCAAAGGAGAGAACAGCCTTGGAGCATAAAAAAAGCCTTGCCTTTTTGCCCGTCGGTGAAAAAGCAAGGGTGTTATCGGTTGAAAACGGAGGAAATATGAAAAGACGGCTTCAGGATCTCGGAGTTATAAGGGACACCGAAATCGGTTGTGTTCTCGACAGCATATCCGGCGACATAAAAGTCTACATGATACGCGGTGCATACATTGCGATACGAAAGTCCGACGCAGAGCAGATACTTCTTAAATAGGGTGATAATTTGAAAAAACAAAAAATTCCCAATAAAAAAGTAATAGCACTTGCCGGCAATCCGAACGTCGGAAAAAGCACGGTATTTAACGCGCTCACAGGTATGCACCAGCACACCGGTAATTGGACGGGCAAGACGGTAGACTCCGCAGAGGGCAGGTTTCTTTATAAAGAAAGAGAATATGTTTTGGTCGATCTGCCGGGTACATATTCTCTTTGCTCACACTCCGAAGAAGAGGAAAATGCAGGTAAATTTTTGCAATCTCATCGGTATGACGCCGTAATCGTTGTATGCGACGCGGTCTGCCTTGAGCGCAATTTAAATCTCGTCCTGCAAGCCATGGAAATAACGGGTAATATAATTGTTTGTATAAACCTGTTAGATGAGGCGAAGAAAAAGGGCATAGAAATTGACACGGAAAAGCTCGAAAAACGACTCGGTGTTCCGACAGTCGGCATTTGTGCACGTACAAAGCAGGGGTTTCCGGAGCTTTTGTCCGCAGTTCAAAAAATGTCGGCAGATAAAAAAGCACCGATTTTCCCCGTAAAATACAGTGAAAGCACCGAAAAGGCAATAGAAATTCTCTGCGACGCATTAAGAAAAAATACAAATCTTCCGCTGAATGAAAGATACATGGCTCTGCGTCTTTTAACAGAGCCGAAAAAAAACACGGAGGAATTTAAGGAGATATTCGGCGATGACAAATTAAAAGACTGCGATATTTCGGACGCGCTGGAAAGAGCGTACCGTGTGTGCGGCGGAAGAAAAAACATAGAAGACGATATTCCCGAAAGCATAGTTAAAACAGCCGAAAATACAGTTGACGGCGTTGTAAAAACAAATCAAAACAAGAGGCATGACTTTGACCGCAAATTAGATAAGCTTTTCACAAGCAAGCTTACGGGAATACCGATAATGTTGCTGCTTTTACTGCTCATATTTTGGATTACCGCGGTGGGTGCAAATTACCCGAGCGAGCTTTTACAGCGTGCAAGCGGTTTTCTCACACAAAAGCTTATGCTCCTTTTGACAAATGCCGGCGTTTCTGTGTGGCTGCGCGAAATGCTTGTAAACGGAATGTTTAAGGTCTTATGCTGGGTCATATCGGTAATGCTGCCTCCCATGGCAATATTTTTCCCCCTGTTCACCCTGCTTGAGGACTTCGGATACCTGCCGAGAGTTGCGTTTAATCTTGACCACGGCTTCAGAAAATGCGGTACCTGCGGCAAACAGGCTCTCACGATGTGTATGGGCTTCGGGTGCAACGCAGTAGGGGTCACCGGCTGCCGCATAATAGACAGTCCTCGCGAAAAGCTTATAGCCGTTATAACAAACTGCCTTGTCCCCTGCAACGGGCGTTTTCCGTCGCTCATAAGTATTATAACCATATTTTTTGCCGCCGGCAGCTTCGGCATATGCCGTTCGGTATTTACCGCCGCACTTTTGACGCTTGTTATTGTATTCAGCGTACTTTTAACCTTTGTTTCGTCGCGTATACTGTCAAAAACACTTCTTCGCGGAGTACCGTCGTCATTCACTCTTGAGATGCCTCCGTACAGAAAGCCGCAGGTCTTAAAGGTCATAGTGCGTTCGATTTTTGACAGGACCCTTTTTGTTCTCGGAAGAGCCGCCGCAGTTGCCGCTCCGGCAGGCATTATAATCTGGCTTGCGGCAAATGTAACTGTTCGCGGTGAAAGTCTGTTATCTGCTTTTTCGGGTGCGCTGGACCCATTTGCAAAGCTCATAGGGCTCGACGGAGTCATATTGACAGCCTTTATACTCGGTTTTCCCGCAAATGAAACAGTTGTACCGATAATGATAATGGCATACACAGCAACCGGTACGCTTACGGATTTTGACTCGCTTTTAGGGCTAAAAGACATTCTCATCTGTAACGGTTGGACTTATACGACTGCTGTTTGCTTTATTCTGTTTTCCCTGATGCATTGGCCGTGCTCAACAACTCTTTTGACAATAAAAAAAGAAACGCACAGCCATTTTTGGACCGCCGTTTCCTTTATTTTCCCGACTCTGATGGGATTTATTGTGTGTTTCACTGTAAAACTCATATCCGTAATATTCTCTTTTTAAGCTCTTCAGACAGAATTGCCGGGTTCTCATCGCTGTATTCAAACTGCTTTGAGAGATATTTCACGCTGTTTATCCTGTCGTCAAGGTCAAATTTTCCGCGCTCCGCAAAAAGCAATACGTCGGCATAAAATGTAATCGCCGTAACGCCGACGCAAAAGCAGAATTTGCCTAAAGCATCGCCGTCATACACGGCTTTAGGGAAATGGCGGAACACAAGATACGATAAGAGCTTTTCGTAGTCAGCCGTTCTTTCGCCGAGATAAGATATAAAAGTCTTTCGGGAATTTAAAACCTCGGCTTTGTTTTCGCACAGGCACTTTAACAGATGAGTAAAATCGGCGTCATACGCCTCTGTTTTTTTCGACGCTTTAATTAAAATGTCGTAAAATTCATCCTCGCTCGGAAAAGCAAAGTTGATTTTTCCGTACTGCTTTAAAAGTAAGTTTTCAAATATTGAGTGAATTCTGTCATGAAGAGTCTGTGTTCTGTCGCAAAGCATATGTAAAGTGCTTTGCCTTAACATATATAGCGTTTCCGGATCAATGAGGCCGTCATCAAAATATGCGGCATCGTCGCGTGATTCTGCCTCGGTAATCAGCTTCAGCGGAGATGTATTGAGAAAAAGTAAGCTTGCAGCTTCCTCGCAGCAAAGCCCCTCGCCCATATCGTAAAAATCGCCGTATCGCGCGTAAAACCGCGGATGTTCACGGCATATTTCACACAGCATATCCTCGCCCTTTGTCAGTATCAGCTCACACAAACCGTCGCTTTTGAGAAACGGGCAGCGATCGTCTTCTGTCAGGATAAAGCATTGCTTCTCTCTATCTGTAAACCTATTCAGCTTTACAGATAGAGAGCCGTTTTCATTCTCATATTTTCGCATTGTTTCATCATCAATGTCTATTTCCCAGCCTATACAGCACGAATCCGTACATTCACCCGCCCTGCATTTAAAGCTGTCATAAAAATCCGGTTTAGTTATAAGCATAAAGACGGCTCTCCTTTTACTTTTCCCTGAAATAATATCACAAATTGACTGTATCTTCAATAAATTATGCGGTGCACTTGATAAGCTGCGATTTTTCTGCTAACATTATATAGTGTAAATGATAATTCGTTTTAAACGAGGTATAAGAAATGGAAAAGCTGCAAAGCATACTGAATTACTCCGTCGGCTCATTTACTGTGGGGAAAATATTTGAGGCCGTCATAGTATTTGTTATATGCTACTTTCTGATACGCATTATTATGAAGGTGCTTAAGAGAGTGCTCGGCAAAACAAGCCTTGACGCGACACTCAGTAAAATAATAACGGCGGTAATAAAATTTATTCTCTGTTTCATAACCGCAATAATAGTTATAGATACGCTCGGCGTCTCCGCGACTTCGCTTGTAGCGGCGTTCTCGGTGGTCGGCCTTGCCGCATCTCTCGCCGTTCAGGATTCGCTTTCAAACCTTGCAAGCGGTATTATGATACTTGTTACAAAGCCGTTTAAAATAGGCGATTATGTCGAGGCTGACGGGGTTACGGGAACTGTTATGATGACGGGACTTATTCACACAAGAATAAAGGCGATAGACAACAAGGTAATATATGTTCCCAACAGCAAAATAATAGCGGCAAAAATAGTAAATTACACTTCGCAGGAAAAGCGGCGTGTTGATATAGAAATTTCGGCGTCATATGACGCGCCCATTGAAAAAGTCCGCAAGGCTCTGCTTGAGGCAGTTGAAAATACGGATATGTTTTTGGACGACCCCGAAAAACCTTTTGCGGCGGTACTCTCTTACGATGACAGCAGCATAAAATATGTTGTAAGGGCATGGGTTGAAACACCGAAGTATTGGGACGCTCACTTTGCCCTTATGGAGAGGATAAAGACCGAATTTGACAACGCAGGCATTGAAATGACGTATAATCATCTCAATGTACATTTGATTGATAAGTAAGAGGGTGTAAAAAATGTTTGATCCGCTTAACCAAAACGGCGACGATGAAATAGATTTTTCCGAAAAGAATTTGTTCGAAGGACTCCCGGTTGATGAGATTTGCAAAAATACAGTCGATTTCCCGGAGGAGGAATTCAAAAAGCCCGAAAAAGGAGAAGAAGAAAAAGAAGAAGAAGAAAAAAAGATACCCGATAATTTAACGGTATCTGAAGAGCAAAAACCTCATTTGGTGATTTAACATAATATTTTTATAAATAGGGCGATAAACCGTCGTTTCGGCTTCGCCGCCATTATGCTATATTTTCGACGACAAATCACAAGAATGTACTTGACAAAAACGCCTGTTGCATATATAATATTCAAGCACTTAAAAGTGTACCTGTTATGCGCTTGTAGCTCAGCTGGATAGAGCATCTGCCTTCTAAGCAGAGGGTCGGGGGTTCGAGTCCCTCCAAGCGCGCCAGTTAATATGGTGGGTATAGCTTAGTTGGTTAAAGCGCCAGTTTGTGGCACTGGAGACCGTCGGTTCGAATCCGACTATCCACCCCACTTTCTAAATCTGCAAGATATTTCTCTTGCAGATTTACGTTTATTAAGGTATAATTTTAAAAAAGTAAATATTGGGGTGTCGTCAAGCGGTAAGACACAGCACTTTGACTGCTGCATTCGTAGGTTCAAATCCTGCCACCCCAGCCATAAATCGGCAAGCATAAAAAATGCTTGCCGATTTTACTTTTTACCATTCACTTTTCTCGACGACGTGCCTCCCTTAAAATGGAGGTGGGCCTCGTTAAGGCAAGCCGGAGGGATTTGCCGCCCTTGTAAAGGGAGGTGGGCCTCGTTAAGGCAACTCGGAGGGATTTCCTTAAAAAATAGATTTTAAATAAGAAATACTTTGGTTTTTTAATCCCTCAGTCTGTTCGCATTGCTCACAGCCAGCTCCCTTTACAAGGGAGCCTTTTTTGTCGCTTCGCGACGTTTCCCACACCGTGGGGAATCGCCCTTTTTAGGGGAGCCTGATAATCCCTAAGTTATCTGTGGTGACGGCTCCTGACGGGAGGAGTCCTATTTGTCATCTTTTCTTATATAAGACAAGTTCCGGATTTTTGCCGTTGTCATAGGCTTCCTTGAACTGTGCCAGCGTCTGCGTTCTTGCAGAAAAGTACATATTCATACCATTCATCCCCTTTGGAGATTTATTCTTATCCAGTATACCCCAACCGTCATATCGCAAGATACGGCGATTGGGGTTCTTTCAGAGTAAATTTATTCTTATATCATCTTACCAGTAATACAGTCATATTGAAATTACTTAATCACAAAAAATTCAACATGCATGTTTTTTGAACCAAATTATGTTTTATTTATTGAGTGTTTGTGAAACTAAATCTAAATATGTACTCAAATTACCTATAACATAATTTTCGGGTTTATCTGTTCCTCCCAGTAAAATCCATGGTTTAAGAATAAATGCTTCTCCATATTTGAGATAGCCAAATAGTGATGTGATTTTTTTAAATTTTTCCTCTTGTAGTAATCCCGATTTTATACTTGGATGATTGAATGCCTCATCAAACAATTCATCTATATTTTTTGTAATCATATCGTTAGTATTGTATTGTGGCTGAAAATAGTACACGTATTGGTTGGCAACACAATACAAAAATAGATCACCAAATGCAGTTGCTACAATAGGAATAAATCTTTTATTGAATTTCCAATTCCAACTTTTAATTATATTAACAGAAGTATCGATATCCAAAATGCTGAAAATACCATCTCCGTAGCTTCCAGCGGATAATTTATTCTTTCCTTTCGTAATATAATCAATCGTCGATTGCACTTGATAGTATTCTGTAAGTTTATATTCATCTGAAAATTTCATTTCTATATTCCTTTCGACTAAAAATGATATTTAAAGATGCCTATGGTTGTACAACAAATTAAAATTAACCGGTGAATCTGAAGGCAAAGAACTAACGACATCATAAATAGTATCCTGCCTATATCCATTTTGTCTTCCAATAGAACGGTTTACACCACTATCGCCATATGCTGCCATTCGGAATGGGTCGAGAGCAGAATGACTGACAGCTTGAAGCTTATGTCGCGTTTCATTGTAAAGGGAGCCTTTTATGGGGCTCCGGTTTGCGCTTTTATTTTTTATTGTTATTCAATAAGTTTCTCTGCTTTGCGCCGCACAGTTCATATTACGAACATAATCGTAAACCGGTTCGAGCTTGCTCTTCGAAAGCGGATATGCGAACTGATAAAGCAGGAATATAAGAGTATAAGTTATTGCGGGAATCAGTGTGCAGATTTTGAGTATTCCCTCGCTTACGCCGTCGACATATCCGGCGTTTGACATAAGCTGCACATCATAGCCTACCTTGCCGAGAAGCATAAGTCCGCCGTAGTCAGCCGCTGTCTGACCGAGTTTACGGCAGAAGGTATAAACAGCGTATACCGCACTCTCGTTTTTAATTCCGGTCTTATATTCCTGATAATCGATAACGTCGGCGACAACCGCCCAGTTTGTTATGGAAACAAAGGAATATCCGAAGCCTATAATGAACAGCAGGAAAATGAAAATGCCTGCCTGATCGGGTCTCGGCTTTATAATATAGCAGGCTATTGCGGCAAGAGCCGAGAAAAACGCTCCGAATCCGCTGAGCTCCTTTTTGCCGAACTTTTTAACGAGTTTCGGCACAAACGGTATCATAACAGCCATAGGCAAATACTGTGCTATTGTACCTATAACGGAAAGGCTTGTATTACAGAAATAGTTCTTATAGAGATACTGATTGAGCGAAGCAAATTGAAGCTGGCCGCTTATCAGTATTCCCGTAAGAGCTAAAACTATAAACGGTCGGCTCTTGAACATTCCGGCATACAGCTTTTTCATATCCACCTTAGGCTCTGCCTCGGAGGGAACACGCTCCTTTGTGTTAGCATAGCAGGCATAATAGAATATAACCGCACACGCCGCCATAGCCGCGCCAAACCAAAACATACCGTTGGGATTTGCAACGTTATATGTAGATCCGTCGGGATTTTTGACCTTGGTATAAATAATAAACGGAGCCAAAAGAAGCGGAGCCGCTCCGCCGATTCCGCCGCCTATTGAGCGGAAGGTCGAAAGAAGGGTTCTGCCGTCGGGATCGTCGGTTATAACAGACGCAAGAGAGCCAAACGGAACATTCATTCCGGTATAGAGCATACCGAACGCTATATATGTAACATACGCGAACAAAAGCAGTGCCCACTGCTTATTTGTTATCGCCCTAACATCAATAAAGCACACAAGCTGCGAGAGAGCAAGCGGAATTGCGAGCCATTTGAGATACGAACGGTATTTACCGTCCTTATTTGGGCGTCTTTTTGCAACAATCGTTCCCCACATAGGATCGTTTACCGCATCCCAGAGACGCGAAACCAAAAACAATGTGGCTACCTTATCTGTCGCTATTTTAAGTACATCGGTGTAAAACACCTTTAAAAATGACGAAACATAAGTTAAAACAAAAAGGTTTCCGGCATCGCCGAGCATATAGCCTATGCCCTCCTTGATGCCTATTTTGTTCGGATGCGGAGCAGTCGTTTCAACTGCCTTGGATTCTTTTTTCTCCATTATTCTCCCCCGTTTATACTGATGTAAAATACAGTATAACATAGTATAAAATGTAAAGCAATTAAAATTTTTGTGAAATCTGTTTTATTTCAGTGTAAAATTTGTCAATTTTTTGTCAATTTTTTGAGTTCAAAGTAACTTTTAACACTACTTACTATAAACTCATTTAGTCCTTTTGATTAGTTTATTATGTATAGCGGCGATAAGAAGAGTCAACAGCGCAAAAATCAATATGCCGAAAATAAGCAAAGCCGCTATAATTAAATATGAAAGTCCGATATTGAACGGCATATTTTTTGCAACGGTTTCCCATATAAATTCAGGATTGTAAAACGGATACGGATAATATGTAGGGTCGGAAAATCTTCCGCGCACTATTGAAAAAATCGAATAAACAAGCGGATAAATTCCCGACAGCCAAAAGCATTTTTTGCCTATTGCACGGTCGGTAAACGGGAAAAACCATACTATAAGCGCCGCCGGCGGCATTATCATATGGTAATACACCTGTATAAAGCTCGACATCGAATGAGCCGGCGTATCCCACTTGAAGGGCGGAGTAAGCCCCATTGGGATACCGGCGCAATATGTAATTCCGGCCACGAGAACATATACGGTAACAAGAGCACCAATATAAGGATTAAAGCCTATTTTCTCCGCCTTTTTAACTCCGAATATCGAAAGTGCCGCGCACAGGAAATACACATACGCAAAGAAATTTGACTGCACGGTAAAGTAAGACAGGATATTGTATTTACCGTAATCCACCGGGCTGTATTGCGGGTCGTACTCGTAGTGATAGCAACAAAGTCGATAGATAAACACAAAGAACCCGAAGAGAGCCAAAATCAAAAGCACCGTGCCGAGTAATTTACTCTTTGACGCCGAGCTGTGTTTTTCAGACATAAGGAATGCCCCTCTCTTTATTCTGCGACCGAAAATCTCAAATTCACCCATTAAGCTTAAACGTCATATACACCGGATTGTGATCGGAATACTTAAATCCGAGATCGTAGACATCGCTGCCGGAAACGGTAACATTGTCTGAGACTATAAAGCCGTCAACAGTAAGGACAAATTGATTGTCGTTATACGGACCGTCCGCATTTCTGCATGACGGAACGGGTTTTTCCTCGTTAAACGGAGCTACCATACTGAGATTGGTACCGTCAAACAGCGTCGGATCTACCGGCTGTGCCCAAGTATAGTCGGCACCGTCGATTCCGAATATTTTTCCGGAGTCGACGAGCAAATCCTTATTAAAGTCGCCGCCTGCGATACAATAATTGCCCTTTTCATACTCCGCCTGCATATCATTTATGAGCATATTTAGCTGCTCGGTGGCGATTGTGCCGTCGGAAGTGTATGCGGAAAGATGAAGCGTATACAGCACAAGCTCCTTATCGTTGCTGACGGAAACTCTTGATACCGAATAGCAACGGTCAAGGTCAACAAATTTCATAAATCCGTCTTCGATAGGCAGACTGCGTCTGAGTCCGCTTTCAATATTGAATCTTGATAATGTGAGCATACCGGCATACGATTTTCCATGCGGCTTGCTGAGCGGATAGAATAGATACGGGCTGTCAAAATTCACGGTAAATGTAGAGTCATAACCCTCAAGCATATTTCTGAGAGCAGCCTCTTCGTCATAGTGATAGCTGCGAGTCGCATTTTTATCGACCTCTTCAATAAGGATGAAATCGGGAGATTCTGATTTAAGAAAATCCCCGACGCCGCTTATCACATTTTTGACCGACTCCTCCGATTCAGCACGGCTTTGTGTACCGCCGTCCATAAAGAAGCCGAAATCGGGCGTATATGCCGCGAAGCCGATATTGTAGGATATGACCTTATATTCCGTATCTACAAGAGCAGCATCACTCGTTGCATCGTTAATTTGCAAGGCTTGATTATCTTCAATTCTGTGATAATCAATCATAACATAGGCGACATATCCCCCCACTATCAGAACCGCCGCAAGTAAAATAATTAAAATAACCTTAATAACCTTTTTTGCCTTAGCTGGCACCACAAGCACCTCTTTCTTGTTATTTTGTAGAAAAATTAAAAGTAGACTGCTTTGAATTATATCACTATTTCACATTATATTCAAGACAAATAACAAAACAGACAAGCAATGTGGGCATTTTTATACATAATATCCGTTTGTGTACAGAAAACGTCAACAATCGTGAAAAAAGGCTCTCTCCCGTTAGGACCTGCTACGAACGAGGGGAGTAGAGTGAGGGATTTAGTAGACTCCCTCAAAAAGGGAGATTCCCCACGGTGTGGTGAAATGTCACGAAGCGACAAAGGGGACTCTCTCCCGTCAGGATCTGGCTGTGAGCAACGCGAACAGACTGAGGGCTTAAATTAGGCTCCCTTGTAAAGGGAGCTGTCATCGAAGATGACTGAGGGATTAAAAAGCAAAGCACTTTCTTTTTGAAATCTATTTTTTGAGAAAATCCCTCCGGCTTGCCTTAACGAGGCCCACCTCCCTTTACAAGGGAGGCTGTTTTCCGCAAAAAGATGGACGAAGAGTTCGAGTCTCTCCAAACAAATTCATATATACAAAAAGAAAAAGCACAAAGGAAAAATCCTTGTGCTTTTTCTGTGAAGACAAGACAATAGAGATGTTTTTGAGTTTTCACTGTCTTGATTTGAACATCTGCAAATTCACGCCAATGCATTAGCTTGAATTTGATCTCGTAAGTCAAGAAAATATTTAAATAATTGCCGCTTAGTTTCAAAGTAATCCGAATTAAACACTTTAACAGTAAGACCTTTCAATATATCTAGTTCTATGATATCATTCGCATCTAAGTATTGACCTAATCCATAATGTGCAAGACAGTTCCGAAATCTTTGCTTTTTAAAGAATCATCGATTAAATAATTAGTTCCTTTAGTAAGTCCCAGCGCATTTACAAATTCACATAAATGGCATCCTTATGCTGTAACTTTTAATTTGCTTTGATACTATATCAATTTTTAAAAATTCAGTCACGATACATATAGTTCTCATTACTTAAAAATTCAGAATTCAATGTGTTGCCTTTGGTTTTTACGTTGTGTAGGAACTGTTGTCCAATTTTCAGCACATTTATCAATAGGATAAAAATTATAAATCATATCGGGAGATTCACTCAAAAAATCATTAATGGTTATTTGTCTTTGCATTGTAATATCGGTGTTGCGTTTGATTTTTTTATTATGTTTTTTAGGATCAAGATATTGAAAAACATGTGAAGTAAATAATCTTTGTAAATTTTCTGTATGTTTATCATATTTATAGCTATCTTCTTTTTGCAATATTTGATATTCAAACACTAAAAAATCTAACACAACATTTCGATATCCCTGATATGCTATAGGTTTTTCAATTCCAAATCCATCATTGTTGTCTACATTTGGAAAATAAAACCGTCCCGTTTCAATTAGTGCTGATAATTTAGATAAGTTTGATTTTTTGCTTAATTCGTCCTTAGAATTTATCCTTAGATCTGATATTACTTTAACAACTTGATTATGCCAAGATAATACATCGTTATAGTATTGATATGTTAATTCGTATTTTTTTGTATTACTTGCAAATGAATATATTAACGCTATTACTGCAACTATTAATGAAATAATAGAAACCCATTCTGTAACTCCCATCATATTTGCTCCCCATTTGTTTTGGATATTTGTATTTGTTTTTTTAACATTATATTTTATAGTATAACATAATTGGGGCTGCTTTTCAAACTGTACAATCTACTAATTTATGATGCTATCCAAACTGGTGGATTTACTTTGTATATAAGCTCATCATAATAACAAAGTAAATTATAAATAGTGTTTATCTAATTAAAAGCGCATTTCACTATATATCATATATATTTGAAGAAGAATATATAGATTCAGTGTATGTAGCACTTACAAATATACCATACCAGCAAAAGTTGCTTATATCTGATATTCAATTTTTGAGAGTTTAAGTCCTGCCACAAAGTTAAGAAGACAGCATTTTACATATGCGTTTCAGTACAGAGAAAAATCGCCGCTTGGATAACAAAAAAGCCCGATATAATCGGGCTTTTCACAGATGATATATATTTTTGTTTATTACGAATGAATTTGAACTTTCAAAGCCAAATAAGAGACTGTACATGATAAAGTATTCTCTCACTATTACTTATAATTCGCAGTATTTCAATATTTCAGCAAGATTTTTCATTTCATCAATTGTGTCATGCCAATACTTTCGATTATGTGAATTTGTAAGAGTAGGATTAACGCAAAGTGTGCGTGCACCAGATTTATACACATGGGCATCATTAAACGAATTTCCAACAAACAAAATTTCTTTTGCAGGGATAGCTAATTTATCACTTAGCTTTCTAACATATTCAGCTTTACCTTCAAAATCAAAATCTGTGCCTTCGATTCTAACTAACTGTTCATCCTCATTAAATATGAATCGATTTGCACTTATGTCATTAAAAAACTTCGCATCATCGCCCAAAACTTCATCTATTATTTCTTTAACTGAACCTGAAACAATGTATAATTGAATACCGCTTTCATAAAGCTTTTTGAGTGTCTCATGCAAGCCATCGATTTTAGTTATTCCATCTGCAACAGCCATTAGATTATTTTTATTCATTCCTCGTGTAACAAAGTGTTGTGCGGTTAAGTCGCACCATTCTTGGTGCGTAATCTCTTTCTTATCAAATCGTGAATGCAAATTTTTACATATATCCAGATCATAACCCAAGTTAACCCATAGTCGCTGCCATGTCGTTTTTGAAGAATTCGGATCGGCCAAAGTCCCGTCAAAGTCAAATATAACAATTTTATATTTTGCTTTAGATGCGACTGAAATCTTATTTCCAGTATTTAATCCTTTGCTGGACCTATAGTAGTCATAGTGCATTTCTAGTTCTTTATCTGATTTTTTTATACTAAGACCCCCGATACCAATTCCCAATGCATTTTCCAGCTTCTTCAAGTCATTGTATGTACATTGAGGATATATTTTTACATTGTTTTGTGAATAAATCATTTTCTCATATTTGCGTATTTTAGCAACCGATATTCCCGTCTCTTTCGAGAGTTCTTTAATAGTGAGCTTTTTTGCCGCAGTTCTAAAGTAGAATAATTTATACGAATTAATATGGTTATTGTTTACATCTGGAATGTATGTGTTAGATTTAGCATACAAACGCTTAAAATTATCAAACGCCCGTTGAATGTGCTTTCTAAATTCTTTTTCAATGCCATCCATATCTTTAAGTTCTCTGCATATTCCCTGAGGATAATACAAATCTTTCAGTTCCTCAATACGCCTAAAGTTCTCAACCTCCTCTGCTGTCGCTTCGCCTAACTTTGTGGTCACTTTTTTAAAATAGAGCTTTATTTCTGGAAACCCATATTGCTTCTTTATTTTTATTGCTTCATCAATTTCATGTTTGGTTCCAAGTCCGGCGCGCTTAAAGAACATACCAATTAACAAATCTGAATGAATATAATCAAATGTTTCATCGATTGATTTTTGACCATCTTCCAGTGTTAGCGAAGGATCCGTATCTGTTTCCCACTTGTATAGTTCTATGCCATAAGGTGTTTCTTTATTCGTGGCATTGATTTCATCTACTATTGATGTAATCAACGCTCTTTCTTGATCCATGTCGGATGGCGAAGATAATAAAATTCTCATCATTATTTTTTCGTGTGCCATCCTTAATTCTCCTTTGTGCATATTTGTGTATTTGTGTTTTTTTAGAATCATCAGCCAAGCAAAAGTGTCATATAAAAAACAAGCCCAGATTCGCTTTAAGTTCAAACATTTGTACCAAAAGATGTGAAACATTTCAATGCTTTATATCTAAAGCTAGCATAATTCTACATTTATAAGTCACATGCAATAAATATGTATTCCAACGTCATTGCCTTGAGATAATGCCAACCGCATTATTAGGTTGCTCCAATTATTCGTAGTTATTGTAAACTGCGACATTTTAGTACCAAATATTATATATTTTTTATATTGTAGCATATTTGTGGCTGTTTTTCAAATAACTTGCATATAAGCAAAAAACGCTGATTTGGAATTCCATATAAACCAGTGTTTCTGTTTTGTGACAGAGTACCATCTTATCTTATATACTACACTTACTTGCGAATTCAAATGTTTTTACAGCGTCATCTCGATTTCCGTGCCGCCGATAAAGACCACCTTGATTTTCTCTTTTGATTCCACCACTACGCACTCGATAATCTGTCGGACGAGCGTATCGTCATATTCCATCGGGTGGTTTTGCAGTCCGTCAAGTATGGTGAAAATCTCGTCGAGTCGAGATTTGGCGCTTTCTCTTTTTTGACGCATGGCAGCATACTGTTCGAGTTGAACAGTCAGCCTTTGCTTTTCGTTCATCAGCTCGGTGATGCGTTCCTCATCGATGCCGTCTGCATTGTCGGCGGATACCGCTTTGAGCATTTTTTGAAACTCAGCGTCGATTTCGGCAATTCGGATTTGAATGTCGAGGGTTTTGTCCTCGGTGACTTCGTCTGTAAGCCCCATCCCGATATGGATTTTCAGTGTTTTCAGCACCTCAATATTTTGCTTTGCCGTCTGCATGATGGCTCTCATAACGGCGTCTTGCAACAGGTTTTCCTCAATGCTCGGCGAGTGGTGGCAGTATTTCTTGCCGTAGTCAAGTCGGTTAATGCATCGCCATACTACTTTTCTCTTGCCTTTGGCTGTCCATGTGCATCGGCGGTAAGGTGTTCTGCATTCGCCGCATATCAGCAGTTCGCTCAGAGCGTACTTGCTTGAATATCGGCTCAATTCGGTTTTCGTGCCTTTTTGCTTGACCTTCGGCTTGCCGGAGCGCCTTGCTATTTCCTCCTGGACTCTTGCGAAGGTGCCTGCGTCGATAATCGCAGGGTGGTTGTTCTCAATATAGTATTTGTTCCTTTCGCCGTTGTTTACCTTGACTCTCTTGCTGATGCAGTCGGACACATAGGTTTTGTTTATGATGGCGTCGCCTTTGTACTTCTCGTTCGAGAGGATGGAACGAATGGTTTCCTGCCGCCATACACTGCATCCGGCAGGTGTCGGGATCTCTTTTGCTTCGAGATAGCATTTGATTCCGTACAGGCTTTCGCCGGATAGGTATCGCTCATATATCTCTCGGATAATCTCGGCTTCATCGGGAACAATCTCAATTTCGCCGTCTGCGTTTTTGGTGTAGCCGAGAAAGTGCTTGCATTGGAACGGCACATTGCCATGCTTGGCACTTTGTGCTTTGCCCCATTTGACATTCGCACTGATGTTCTCTGATTCGCTTTGGGCTATTGAGCCGTAGATTGTGATGTAAAATTCCGATGCGGGATCGATGCTGTGAATACCTTGTTCCTCGAAGTACACATCCACATTGATCTCTCGGAGCTTCCTCGTTATCTTGATAACATCGAGGGTGTTTCGGGCGAATCGGCTGATAGATTTTACGATAATCATGTCAATCTTGCCCTTGTAGCAGAGACGGAGCATTTTATTGAATTCGTCACGCTTTTTCATGCTTGTTCCCGTAATGCCCTTGTCAGCGAATATACCCACAAGTGACCATTTTGGCTCGGTGCGTATGCGCTCCTCGTAATGGGTACGCTGTACCTCGTAGCTGTTTAGCTGCTCATCCTGTTTGGTGGATACTCGGCAGTAGGCAGCAACACGAAGCTGTCGGTAGTTCTGCGTGATAGCCGCTTTGGTGTCTATCGTTGCAGGAATAATGCGGACGGTTTTTTGGGGCTGTACGCTTGTTGCTTGCATCATGCTGATTTCTCCTTTCCGATCCTTTGACCGTTTATAAGTATAAGGCTTATTGTGCCGTTTGCTTTCGGCTGTATCTCACTGACTGCCTGGTCTGTAAAGTCGCTGTCATAAGCCGTAAGCAGCGGTATGGCCTTGAATATATCTTTTAGGCTTTGAGCCGTGATTGTTTCCGTGCCAAGGCTTGTGTATTTCTCGCTCACGCAAGTGAGCATTTTCTGTTTTAGGGCTTCTTTATCGAAGCCGAAGGTGTTGAGTGCCTTTGATATCTCTGCGTTCAGCCGCTTTATCTCTTGACTTTCCTCATGGCCGGGCTTCGGTATCTTTATACTTTCGGGATCGGCAATGACCTCATTGAGCAGCTCGGTAATGCCATTCAGCATATCCTCATCGCTCATATTGACCGAGGCTTTGCATTCGGAGCATTGCCACCATGTATTTGCCTTGCGGCGTCTGTCAAAGCGTCGGTGCATTCTGCCGCCACAGTTTGGACAGACGACCGGAGCGTTCAGCGTGAAGATGCCCTCGGTATGATTTACATTCTTTTGCGTGTTTTTCTCTGCTTTAATGCTCTGCATGGCTGCATACTCCTGCTCAGTCAGTATCGGTGGATAGCCGCCATCGCCTATATAGCGTTTGTCCTCAACAATTCGCTTTATGCGTGACCTGTTCCAATCGGTCTTGCCGGACATATACTCAATGTGTTTTGCAGTCAGCATTTCGGCGATAGCTTTCAGCGACTTGCCGCTGAGATATTGCTCGGCAATCTCTCTGACAGTGTCAGCTTCAGCTTCGTAGATGGTTATGCTGCCGTTACTTAAGACATATCCAAGCGGTACGATTCGTTGTTTCATTGCCTGTAGCACTGTCCTTTCTCACGGATTTTTTCGGGCAGGCTGATACCGCCTGTAAGGTGGAAGGTCAGCAGTTCGTTGCTTTCCACCATGATGCTGTTGACAGTTTGCTCGAAGAGTTCAGCGTCGAAGTCTATACCGATTTCGACTTCCTTGAGAATGTCGTTGAGCATTTTCAGTTCGTCCAACATTTCATTTTCATCACTGTCGGTAATTTTTGCTCGGCGCTCGATCCGCAGTTCGGTTATCTTGTTTTCAAGCACATCGGATTGTGCCGTGTCGTCTGCGGCGTTCAGCACTCCTTTACCATGCAGACGGGAGAGGACAAGGTTCTGTGCCGTAAGATCTGCAATCTCACGGTCGATTTCCTTTATCCGCTGTTGACTGCCTGTGGTGCGGTATTGCAGTTCTTCAAGCTGCCGTATAAGCGTTCCGAGCAGGTATTCTCGATTGGCCTGTACCTTTCTTATCATAAGGTTAAAGGCAGCGTACACCTCATCCTCTTTGACTCTGCGCCAAGCACAATCTGTCTTGTTGGTAGCTTTTGCTGCACATATCCAATAGGCTGTACCGTTTACAACCTGACGGCGGAAGGTATGGCCGCAATCGGGACAGAGAAGCGTTCTTGTAAGCAGATAGTTTTTGGCTTTCCGCCTGCAGCTCGGCTGTCGACTTTTAATAAGAGCCTGTACTGCGTCATAGGTTTCTCGGCTCACGATAGCAGGGTTGCTGTTTTCTACATAGTACATAGGTCGTTCGCCGTGGTTAAACTGTTTTTTGAACGGCAGGGTTTGTGTGGTAATCTGCTTTTGCAGTAAGGCATCGCCCTTGTATCTTTCATTGTTCAGCACATAGTTAATGGTGGTGTGATACCATTTTTCACGACCATATTGTCTGCATACACCCTCGTCATTGAGAATGTTGGCAATGCCCTGCATACCGATGCCTTGCAGGTAGAGATTAAAAATCCGGCGAATTACAGCCGCTTCCGTTTCGTTGATTACGAGCTTGCCGTTTATAAGGTCGAAGCCGTAAGCCGGAGCACAGCAGTTAAATTCGCCGGATTCCATTCTTTTTTTATAACTCCACCGCATATTCTGCGATATGGACACGCTTTCCTGTTGGGCAACCATGCCGGGGAAGGTAGCGAACATCTCGCTGTTCATCGACTTGGTATCAAGCCCTTGTTCCTCGAAATATACGCTGACTTCCATTTGTTCAAGTGCTCGGAGTGCCGTCAGCATTTCCTCGGTGTTACGGGCGAAGCGTGACATGGATTTTACGATGATGCGGTCTATCAGACCTTTTTTGCAGTCCCGCAGCATTCGGCGGAAGTCATCACGCTTTTCCATGCTTGTGCCTGTTATACCTTCGTCCGCATAAATGTCTACGAATTTGTATTCGGGATGCCGTTTACAGTATTCGGAGTAGTATTTGATTTGTGCGGCGAAGGAGTGAAGCTGATCGCTTGAATCGCTCGACACTCGGCAGTAAGCTGCAAGCCGTATTTGTGGCGGCGTCGGTTTTTGCCGTGTGATTTCGGTTATCGTTTTCATCTGCATTTCTCCTTTCTGCAAGGGGTTGCCTTGCTGTTCCGCCTTTTGGCAACACACACAATACCACAGGAGTTCGAATACATCCAGCACTATTTTTCGGAATTTTGGGAATTAAGATTTCAGACACAAACGATCTAGGTGTCATAGTATTCTGCACTGATTCGGGTGATCCTTTCGTATTCGTCCTCGGTTATCAGATTCATATCAAGCAGCATTCGCAAAAGGCTTACACCGTAGGCAAATGATGCATTGTTGATGTCGGTTCTTTTATCCATTGAGCAGCCCCTCCAACTATTTAATGCCGAGGCTTACCACAATGGCACGGTCAACGGCGGCGAGGGTTTTGCTGTCGAGCTTGCCGATATACTCGCCAAGCCGTGCTTTGTCTATCGTCCTGATCTGTTCAAGCAGGACGGTGGATTCGGTTTTGAGACCGTTTGTCATTATTGCTACATGGGTGAGCAGAGCCGCTTTTGTTTTTCTGCCTGTGATTGCCGCCACGATGGTGGTGGGGCTGTGCTTGTTGCCCGTATTATTCTGTAAAATCAAAACCGGACGAACGCCGCCTTGCTCACTGCCGAAGCCTGCGCCGAAGTCGGCGGAATAGATTTCGCCTCGTTTAATCTCTTTCATATTATCCTCCATAAGTAAAATGACGGTCGAATGCTTTACAAACGACCGTCTGTATATATCAATCGTTTAGTTAGTTCGTATTTGTCCACGACGCCCCGAACTGAGGAACGCACCCTTCGGTCATGCATTTGACCTCATTGGAATCTCACCACTCCGAGGATCTCTCCGAGCCGCTCTCCTTTGTTGCGACGGTTTTATCACGCTCGACTTTAGGACTGAACGGAAGTATCATTATTTCTTCTGCCTATCATGGCCTTCGGTGCGGATGCGCCGCACCGTCCGACTCATAGGTCGTGTAGCTTATCGGCTCTCGCCGACGGCAGAAGGAAGGTAAAAGATGCGCTGTACTATTCGGTTGTCAAAGAACAAGCAGGGGCTATAGAGAAAGCCCCCTCACTTTCCATGCCGAAAGATGAGAGGGCTGAGCGGATTTATTTTTAATTTTCTAAAAGTTTTTTGAGTTTAGCGATAATCCGCCGTTTGCGATCATTGATGGTTTTTTGAGGTATTCCGGTTTCCTCCGCAACCTTGCGTTCTGATTTTCTTTCAAAATACAAGGCATGAATCAAGAGTTTCTCATCTTGGTTCAACAATTGCAAAGACTGGCGAAGCTTGTCCGTCATAATGCTTTCCACTACGGTGTCGCATACATCCGGCTGATCGGCAATGAGAATATCCTCACCGTTGAAATCATCGGTGGTCAGCATATCGTAGGAGAAGTCACCGTTGTTTGCAGAGCGTTCGTCCAAATATTTCTGACGGCGCTTTGCACGGTAGAATTTCGCATAATCCTCTTTGGATACCTCCATAAGCCTGCCGTAGAGAGGCAGGAACAGCTTGTTCGCATATAACTGGCAGGTTTGCTCACGGTGACGGAATTCCTCATAAGTCAGTTCCGTGTACTTGCCGTTTTCTATGATATAAACCGTTTTGGGTTGTTTTTTCAAGGTTATGTACCTCCGTTCAATCGTTTTTGTTGGGTAAAAAACGATTGATACGGAGGGCTGCGACAGCCTTTTGAATTACACATATTTAAGCAATACACCCCTAATAAAAAACAGCTGTAATTTCAAGGTGTGTTCTTGAAATTACAGCTGTTCTGTTTGATTAAGTATTTAATTTTGTTTGGCATTACTGCATTCACAAATAGTATGCTGTATTGCCTATTTGACTAAAAACAATTAATTAGTCGAGGTGTGCAATTAAATATTCCGTTAATTTTTGACCTTTCGTATTGAGAAATTACATATTAAAAATAAGACAATGCGGAACCTGTTTTTAGTGCCAAAATTCGCTTTATTTCTTGGATTGACAGATTTTTTTGATAAAAACTTACACATTTTTTCATCTTTCTTGACAAAATGAAAAATAAAGTGTTAAATATTTTATAAAATATTTGTCACATAAATATAAAATCAGGTTGTTATATAGAGTAGGAGAAAATATGTTAGCATTGTATATGTCTTTCATTGATAGTGAAGATGACAGAGAAAAATTTGAAATCATATATAATGAATATAGAAAAAGGATGGTTTCAACTGCTTATTCGATTCTTCATAATCATGAAGACGCTGAGGATGCAGTGCATGAAGCATTTATAAGGATTGCTAAAAATATGAAAGCTATTGATGATCCAAAGTCAAAAAAGACATTGGCATATGTTATTACGGCAACTAAAAATAACGCAATAAATATTTTCAACAAAAACAAAAGAAACAGCGAGCATATTTTTATAGGCGACATTGAAAATCTGACAGATGAACGTTTCTTTGAAAAAATGAGCCTTACAGAAAGCTATAAAGAAATTGTAAATGCTGTTGAATTACTTAATGAAACCTACAGAGATGTTATGTATTATCATTTTGTTTGTGATATGAAAATAAGAGACATAGCCGACTTGTTGGGTGAAAAATCTTCTACCGTTCAGCAAAAGCTGATAAGAGGAAAGAAAAAATTACTCGAAATATTAGATAACGATTTGAGGGATTGATTTGGACAATGTTAAGAAATTGTTTATACAAGCGCTTATCGAAGCCAAAGATAAGGAGCTTTCAAAGCTAAAAAGTGAAGATGAAATCGAATGGGAGTTTTCAGAGAAATTTGAAAGCTCAATGAATAAGCTGATAAAGAAAAACAACCACATTCAACTGTCAACTCGGAGAACTGTCAGAAGAGGCTTGCTTGCGGCAATTATAGCCTTGATTGTTGCGTTTACCGGTCTTATGAGTGTTTCGGCAACGAGAGAGTCCATTATAGAATTTGTTAAAAAGGTGTTTTCAAATCATAACGAAATAACATTGTCGGAAAACTCGACTTTGCCTGTTGACAGAATTGAAACGGAATATACCTTTTCCGAATTACCCGAAGAATACGAGCTTACAACCTATGAAAAGGATGAGATAGGGGTATTTTCAAGGTGGAAAAGCTCGGTTGATGAGTCGGAAATAGTATTTTCACAAGATATTTTGCTTGTAAATATGTCTATCGACAACGAGCATAATTATCGGGAAATAACAGTAAACGGTTATAACGCTTACTTAAATCAATATGAATTTAACACCTGCTTAACATGGACTGACGGCAATTATTTGTTTACTTTGAATATCCCGAACAGCCTTGATATTGATATTACAGAGCTTGCAAAAAATATTGTCGAAAAAAATTAAAAATTTTTGTAACATAAACCTCCTTTTGAACTGTTATATATTGCAAAGGGCAATAATAGTTTGAAAGGAGGTGTTTTAATGAAAAAATTTATTGCTGTTTGCCTTTGTCTAATAGCGCTTTGTTCATTGCCAATTTCAGTGTACGCAAGTAGTATTCAGCCGTGTTACAATAATGTTGATAGAGTCAATACTACACTAACAATATCCAGTTCGGGTGTAGCAACTGTTAAAAATTTTTATATCGGAATTACCGGAACGACGAAAAGTGCTAAAATTGTGACAAAAGTGCAAAAAAAGGTAGGAATTATTTGGGTGACTGTTGATAATGGTAGTTGGACAGATAATTCTAGTTCTAATAGTTTAACAAAAAGCCATTCTGTTCAACTGTCCGGAAAAGGTACTTATCGCGCCCATACTGTTTTTACATTTTCCGGTAGCGGCGGAAGTGATGATAAAATCACAAAGACATATGAAAGTACATATTAGTAATACAAGCTTTCAATGAATGTGATTTTATCAAAGTCAGTTTTTATAATGGAATGGAGGTGATATAAAAAGAACTTAACTTAATCGAAAAGCACTTTTTCGATTGTTTTGACAGAATAACAAAAAATAAGCAGAGCAGCATTATGCCGCTCTGCTTAAAAGAGAAAGGATGACTTTATGCCGGATATTAAATCTATAGCCGCTGTTAAAGAAGCAATTGGTGGGGAAAACTTTGGCGATAATATAAATGTTGTTGTTACTGATGAAAAAAACAATACCAAGTATGTTTATAAAAACATATATGTAAAAGTATATTACGAGTACGGATATGAGCAAATGAAGGTTGAAGTTTACTGGGAAGACGATTCTTCTTGTCCGGATTATTCAACTATCGGTTTGCGAGGATCATTTAATACGAATTTTCAAAAGTTCACATATTTTAGCGGCGTTTTAAGTTGGAAATATAACGATAAAACCATAAGTATTGATTTTAATTAACCTTACTTTACATATATGAGGAGGACAAACTGTGACGCATAGATATTACAAAATCAGGCGTGAGATTTTTGAAGACAATTCGGAAAAACCTTTAAAGAAGTTTCGTTCGGGTTCTGATTTAAAAGAGTTATTTAAACCGTTCCATTGGACTGTATTAGTATTAACAATCGTATCGTTTATTGCTTTTATTGTAATGAGTATTTTTGTTGTAAATAAATTGTGGTGCATTTTTCCTCTGCTTGTAATAATACTGTTAACTGATCTTTGGGAGTACAAAGCTGAAAAATTTTACAATAAAGATGCCAGAAAAAAAGAACTAATGTCGATTGATTGTGATTATGAAAACTATTTAAAAAGTATATACGAAATTTTACAAAATAATGGAATATAAAGTGAGAAAGAACTTAATATTTTAATTGATGAATGCAACAAGGTGTTAGAAAAAAGAGACAATAGGTTTCAATTCATAAAAAGCAAAGCTTATGAAATATTTTTAGGCATACCGATTGGTGCGTTGATAACATCTTTAATAAATCAAAACAGTGTAGAATTTCCTACACAAATTATTACAGCACTGATACTTGGATTGTTAATGTATCCTATATTTTCACTTGTGAAATTTGTTTCAAATTGTATGAACGGCTACCAAAAAGACCAAAGCTTATTAAAAGCACTTAATGAAATGAAGTATTATTTTTTATCTGTTAAATAAAACATTAACAAATCTATATGTAAATAATTTAAGATTTGTTGTCACATAAACCCCTTTCTCTACTGTTATATATTTATGAAGGTAAATAATGGTTTGGAAAGGGGGTCTTTTATGCGAATTTTTTTACCGTATACCTTTGCTTTGCAAATTTATTTGCATAACAAAATCTGTACATAAAACGTATATGTAATAATGTAGAATTTATAAATACATTATTTTACCGGTTGATTTATTATCAATTACAAAATGAGGAGTTGTAAAGATGAAGAAAAGGAAATGGTATACAAAATTTTTAGCTGTATTTTTGGTGGCCATAACTGTAATAGGAATTTTACCTATGCAAACATTTGCTACCGAATATCAAAATTATAAAACATTAACAACCGTTGATTCCGATGACGATTCGGAATTGATTATTAAAGAAGAAATTGTTGAAGAACGCACTGCAAATTCAAAAACATATTTGTTGGAAGACGGTACATATTGCAGTTTGACAACGACTAACCCCATTCATACATACGAAGATGGTGAATGGAATGACATTCAAACTGCTTCAGAGCAACCCGAAACTGTTGAAGAAGCCATGTCCCAATTGTCTGCAGTGCCGAATACTTCTACTAACACAAGTGTTGATGACGGATTTGTGGTTTCTGCGCCAGATAAATCTATCAGCCTTTGGGGAATAGATGATGAAAATAATATCACAACAAATTCAGTCACTTTAAACCAAAGTACTGTCGGCATTTTAAAGTGTAATATTGCCAGTGAAAGTATTTACACAAAAACCGAAGTCACCATAAAGGCTGATTTAAGATTATCTTGTGGAATACAAGAGCCTAATACTATTACCGTTCGTTCAATTTATTCTGATTGGAATATTGATAATATATCACTTGATGTGATTGAAAATGATTTTGATAATCCAATTATCGATTATAATTCTATTGATAGCGTCGGCAGGTATGTATGGGACATTACAAGTGAATATATAAAATGGGAAAATGGTTCTTTAACCAACAATGGAATGCTCTTATATACAGAAGATAATGTCGCCACCATATATAACGGTATTCTCAGAAGGCAGTATCGCGTTATTGATGATAATGATTTAGGATTTACCTATCATGATGTTGATATGGGTAGAGCAGGCACACTATATATAAATGATTATACGAATGTTCCATATCTTGTTCGCGATGAACTTGCGATAGATGGAAATATTTTGCCTGTTTCTGTTGCAAGGTTCATTAATACAAGTGTTGAAAATGACTCGTTCGGTGCAGGCGGACGTTGGAATTATGAGAGTAAACTTTCAAAAAATTCAGATACATATATTTGGGATATGTTCAATGGTTCATCTACACGTTTTCAAAAGGCTACTTCTGACGAAGAGATTAAAGACGGCCGTGAGAAATGGGTTGAGTATCAATACAATGCACAAGGATATACATTATGGGTTGATACAACAAAAAGTAGAGATTATGATTATTCAAACAATCGCATTATTGATGAATCAGGAAATATCTATACTTTTAATTATTATGGATTTGTTAACTCTATTATTAGCAGTTCAAATGAAGACGATGTACTTACTATTGCATATTCGGGAGAAACTATAAGTAGAATTACCGATGGCATCGGACGCAAATACGAATTTACATATGACACGATTAACAATAGATCGGTTGTCACAAAAATCAGTGTGTATACAGATAACGGTGATTCTGAAACCTCTAATGAAATTACTTTTGAAAATGAAATAATTAATGATAAAGAACGTTTAACAAAAGCTATTTATGCTGACGGGAAATCTGTTGAATATGCTTATGACAGTATCGGAAGATTAACAGAAATAAAAAATATTGATAGCAGTATTTTGAGGCTTAATTACATAATTCCGGTTTCTGAAGCAAGTCAGAATATTTCGCCTGTTTTCGCTCATCGCCTTTCCGGCTACACTAAAAAATGTCTAAACGGAAGCGGAGAGTACGTCACTGAATATACAGTAAATATAAATGCTGAAAATGCTTATCTTAGAGTTTTTGAACAAACGAATAGTCAAGATGTTATTTCTTTTTCGGAAACCCTTCAATTTAATCGCAATCTTGATTTGTTATATATGACAAATTCATCAGGTGAATCGTTTTATGCAGATTATGACAATAGCCACACTCTATTGTCATTAGTAATTCCTGATCAAAAATTACAGTCTACTAATATTATTAGAAACAGTATTATGGAAAAACGAGTGGGCGGAACTTATCCGAAGGAGTGGACTAAGCCTTCCAATATATCTCAGTCACATTACGCTTCCTTAAAACGCGGAGAAAATAATGATAATCAATATGTTAATTTTGATAACAGTTTAGAGCAAACTATATACCTTTCGCAAAAAAACAATATTAAAGGAAGTTCTGGAGATAAATATGTTGTATCTTCTTGGGGACTCGGAAATGCAACAATTCCCAGAGAGGATCATTTTTGGGGTATCCGAGTTTTTGCTGAGAATGTGAATGGCGAATTGATTCTTATACATCAAATGAACTTCGATACATCTTTATGGGGCGAAGAGCAAACTAGAGCAACAGCTTTTTCTTTGCCATTTGATACAACATCTATAACTATACAAATGGTTTCCGATCAGCAATTAGGTCAAGTTGCCTTTGATGATGTTTATCTTTATAAAGCTGAAAATGCCTATGTTGCTTCTGTTGATAATGTTGAAAATGAATCAGCATGTAAATGCGGTAGTTGCGAATATGCATTTTGTACATGCACTTGTGAAACAGAAGAATCTTGCGAATGTGTTTCTTGCAAAATAAAAACTACAACCGCAAATGATTCTCATGGAAATATTGCAGAAACAAAGACAACTAACGGATTAACAGAACTTGTAACAAAAAATGAGTATACAAGCAACGGAAACTATTTATCAAAATATATAGATGAAAATAAAGTTTCAACTTCATATGAATACAGTTTAACAAATGGCCTTCTGTTATCCAAAACGTTGGCTAATGGCAGTAAGATTTCATACAATTATGATGCAATCGGCTTACTTACATCAGTTTCTCAAGATGTAACCAATGTCCTCACAGGTGATGTTGTAAGTATGAATACTTCCTACAGTTATGAAAATGACAAAATTAAATCAATTACTCATAACGGATTTTCATATACATATGACTATGATATTTACGGGAATATTGAAAGCATAAGCGTTGGCGATACAGAATTAGTGACATATGAATATAACGACGATTACTTTAATAACATCAATAAAATCACATATGCAAACGGTGCTGAAATCATATACTCATATGATAATAAAGATAATGTTATCGGAATAAAATTCAAAGGTGATTCCGAGTGGCGTTATACATATACATATGATGAATATAATCAGCTGAAATCTTTTACCGATAACATTTCAAATCGAATAACGACCTATAATAAGACAATTGATGGCATAAAATATGAAGAGGTTGTTGAAACAATCGGAGAAAACAGCCGAATTATATATGGAGTTACTGAAAATAATAACGGTGAATACACCCAGTCTGTTTTCGGAAAGGATTATTCAATAAAAACCGAAACTCAATATGACTCGTCTACAGGAAACACTTTATCAAAGAAAACGGCGGGTACAGTCATATTCGGTGAAGACGGTAACATTGAGAATGTATGCACAAAAGATGCTTTCGAAAGAATTACATCTGATTATATGACGATGTATACAAATTCAGGAAACATTAACGAAAGAACAAATACTTCTCTGAGCTTGAATAACGAATATACATATAAAAATGCCTCGGACACACAGACAACGAAACTGGTAGAAACCGTTACATCTACGGTCTATTTTGAAAGTGAATCATCAAAAGAAATTTTGCGCCGTGTCAGCCTTAAATATGACTATGATGATGCAGGCAGAATAACTATGATTTCGGCTGAAAATGATTCTGACGGAAGCAAAAATTATTATCCTGTTCATCTCTATAAATATGATGAGGCCGGTCAAATAACTGTTGAATGGAATGCTTTTACCGAAATGGCATATGCATATGCTTACGATGCAGGCGGTAACATTACTACTAAAAAAATTTATGAAAATCCCGAATTCGATGAGAATAATAACAAGCTTGATTTGGGAGAAGTTACCGATACAATCACATATGAATATGATTCTGTTTGGAAAGACCAACTTATATCATATGCCGGCAAAGCCATTAATTACGATGCACTTGGAAATCCGTTGAATTATACGGCAACTACATTTAACAATCAGGAATCTGATATGACTTTAGAGTGGGATGGAAGGCTTCTGATTTCTGCAACTGCTGTTGACGGTTCAAACCGATATGAATATAAATATGATGCAAACGGATTAAGAACCGAAAAAACTTTGTTTGAAAGCAAAAGTATAAGCGAAAAACAAAGTGATGGCAGTATTAAAATAACAGATGTATTTGTGCCTCAAATAAAATTTGAATACATTTGGTCAAACGATACGCTTAGCGGATATCGTATTACTTCGTATGATATTGTTACGGATGACAACGGAAATGATGTTATTGATGATGAAGGTAATATTGTTACCGAAATAAATAATGACAGTATATTTGTTGTTAACATGCTTTATAATGAAGATGGTGAAGCTTTAGGTGTGAATTGCCATTCGGAACTTGAGGGTGTTAACAAATCATTAACGTTCCTTTTTGTAAAAGATGCTCAAGGAAATGTCGTTAGTATTTCTGCACTTGAAGGAGGATATTTTTTCAATTTATCATATGATTCTTTTGGAAATCCCTCACTTGAAGTTACAGGTTCTGAGGTCGATAAAATTCAACAGAGCATAGCAGATGCAAAAACTCGGCTTGAAAAAACATTGCTTGAAATCAGCGGCGCTTTAGGTATTGCATTGGCAACCGGAATTACATTTATGTGCGTTCCAACCACTTACAGAGGTTACATGTACGACATGGAAACCGGTTTGTACTATTGCCAAAGCAGATATTATTCACCTGAGTGGGGCAGATTTATCAATGCTGATGATACCTCCTTGCTTATGTTAACAACCGGTGATATTCATGGTGCAAATTTGTTTGCTTATTGCAATAATGATCCGGTAAATCACATTGATCCTAACGGCTTTCTTGGAAAGCATTGGTATAATAAAGTAAGCAACGTAGCGAAAGCGATAGACGTAGCTATTATAGCAATAACGGCTGGGAAATCATTGGTTGGAATAAAAGCAATCCGGGCATTTTTGAAAGCAAATAGAAGAAAACTTGTACAAAACATAACAAAGCAACTAACTAAAATGATTGGATCATATGCAGCTACTTTTTTACCTGCTGCATTTGATATAGCTCTAACTCTATTTGGAACAAGTATAGGTGATTTAATTGCTCGAGGCTTAGATTATGTTGATCCGCTTTGGAAAAAAGGGTATACGCGAAGTAACGGATACATTTTGAATTAAGGTGTTCAACATGAAAAAATATAATATAACGACATTGATTTTAATGATATTGGTTTGTCTCGGACCACCGCTGAATCTTTTATTTGAATATTTGGTTTTACATCAAAATCCGTCTCCTGTTTTATGGGGGACAACGATTTTCTCGCTGGCAGGCCTATTACTTTTCATCATCTTCTATATTAAAATATTAAAGTAATAATGTGTTCGAATATACAGTTGAAGCTGTTCCAGGCAAAACAGCTTCAACTGTAAAGAGGTGTTTATATGAAGAAATTGATTTGTATTCTGCTGTCTTTCGTGACGGTCATATCGTTGTTTACGGTTTCATTTACGACTTTGGCAGCAGAAAGTCAGGAGAGCAGCAATATTGACAGCTTTATTGACGCTATTACGGGATTGGTGCGGAAATATGATGTGGGCAAAGAATTTACCGTTTCTGAAAATGACGAGTCCATGCAAATTCAGTCGTTTTTTGCTGAAGATACGACAGATGAAATCGATAATAACGCTGAGTTGGAATATACCTTACAGGATTTCCAGACCGCGAGATTGATTGTCCGTGCCGACAGTAAATTTAATAAATACGGTGCGTTAGAGGATGCCAATGGTTTTGAGGATTTCCATATTTTACAATATGGAAGTCCGGAAACGGCTATGGAAGCTTACATAAATCTAAAAGCGGAAAAAAATGTGAAAAGCGTTGCACCAGATGAAGTTGTGGCTCCGTTGCAGGGCAAAAAAGTTAAAACCGTTTCTGCAAGTGAACTTGAAGAAAAAGATTACCTTTGCGACTGGAGCGTAAACAGAACTCAATCAAAACGGTTGCAAGAGTATTTATCGGCAGAAAACATACCGATGCAAGATGTCGTAATCGGCGTAATAGATAACGGTGTATATTATGACCACAAGTTTTTAGAAGGCAGAATATTACGGACCTATTATAACAATACCGAAAGCGGCACGCCTAATGATGAATACGGGGCACCCGAGGATCACGGAACGGCAGTATGCAGTGTCATTGTTGATAACACACCGCAGAATATAAAAATAAAAATGTTTAAGGTGCTGAACGATAACGGGTTAGCTCCGACATCAATGATTGCAAGCGGCATCTTGGAGGCTGTTGAAAGAAATGTTGATGTTATCAGCATCAGTTTAGGATATTTCGATAAATCCGGTTTGACGGCTGAAGCTGTCAGGAGAGCGTATGCCTGCAATATACCTATGTTTGCATGCGTTTCAAATGACAGTACGGTAGACGATACAGTTGTGCCTGCCAATGTAACGGAATGTATTGCCGTGACATCTTCCGACATAAACGGTTTGATTTCCGAATGGACAACATGGACTTATAAGACAGATGTTGCCGCACCGGGAGAAGATATTGCCGTTGCCACGATGCAAGATAAATATGACATTTGGTCGGGAACTTCGTTTGCAACCCCTTGCGCTGCTTCTTTAGGAGCAATTTTAAAGTCAGTTTATCCGAATATAACAGTTGATGAAATAGATGAACGAATAAAGGAAACTGCATTTCCAATTAAAGAATCTCGCGGATATACATCTGCGCAGGGACAGCATTTGGATGATTTCTATACAATTTTTCAAGGCGCAGGTATGGTTCAGTTTTGCAATGCATTAGGCATTGATAAACTTGCCGCTGTACAAACTGATTTGGAAGATAAAACATATATCGGTGCGCAGTTATGTTCTATGCAATGCACAGATAAAAATGCCATAATTCTATATACAACCGACGGTACTTATCCCACATTGGAAAACGCCATTGAATACACTGCGCCATTCGAAGTTACGAAGCGAACCCGTATTCGTTCCGTGGCATATTACCCGGATACAGAGTATTACAGTGATGAAATTGACATAACGCCACGCATCCATTACATTGATGATGAGTCGCGTTTTGAAATTAACCAAGACGGAGTAATTACAAAATACAAGGGAACAATACAATGCCTGTATGTTCCCGAAACAATAAACGGTATTCCCGTGACCGGCTTTGAATCGGGTGCTTTTAATAACAATCGAATTATTGAATTGACTTTGCCGAAAACAATAAAAGAAATTCCCGAAAATGCTTTTTCTAAAAATACCGCATTGGAATATATATCCGCCGAAGGTGTTACCGTTGTTTGCGACTCAGCATTTTTCTATTCAAATTTACGGTATGCCGAACTGCCAAATGCAAAAGAACTCGGTGAATTATCCTTTGCACGCATCAAAACTTTTCTCAAAGGTGATTTTTCTTCCGTAGAAAAAATAAACACCAGAGCTTTTCAATATTCATCAATTTTATATTTTGACGGACCGAAAGTAACTGAAATCAGCAGTGAAGCTTTTAGGATGTGCAGACAGCTTCTTTGGGCTAAATTCCCCGTATGTAAAACATTAACAAACAGCGGCGTATATCCAAATGGTATTTTTTACAACTGCCATATGTTGCTTCAACTTGAAATGCCGTTGATAGAATACATACCAAAACGAACATTTTACGAATGCCAATTAAAGGAAGCGAATTTCCCGTTCGTAACCAAAATGGATGAACGCGCATTATGTTGCGCAAATTTGGAGTATATCTATATGCCGTCTCTTTTATCTGTTTCTAACGAAGCTTTTGGAGGAACTGATTCGGATGACAGTTCTAATCCGCGCATATGTATTTTGGATAATGCGGTGGATATCGGAGAAAATGCTTTCGGCGAAAGCGCAACCTCAAGGGCGGAATTTTCACATTTGGAGATTGCCAAAAGCTTGCCGCATACCGATTCAAAGATACCGTGCATAATCTCACTTCCCTCAACATTCAAAGAGTGTACGGAAGATACAGAGGGCAGGAATTATACGGTTTACGGCACTAAAGGAACATATGCGGAGCAGTGGGCAAATGAAAACGGACACACATTTATTGAAGTTTCGCAGGACACTGCCGTGCTTACTCAACTGCCCGAAAAATATACCGATGCGGACGGAGTTTTAACCGCAGATGTTATCGGCTTCAATCGCACTTACCAATGGTATGCAAGCAGTGAGAACAACAATACTGCGGGTACGCCTATTCCGGGTGCAACAGGCAAAGAATTTAACCCTGCCGACTATCCTGCATACCCATACTATTATTGTGTTGTAACAAGTACAGATGTTGGATACGACCCCATTGAAATCCGTACGAATGTAACGGAGAACACTACATATCAGTCAGCCGATTACACCGAGTACAACAAAGCGGTTGAACAGGCAAAGGCACTTAACCGCAGCTTGTACACGGATTTGACCGAGCTTGACGAAGCCCTTTCGGCTGACATAAGCGGATTGTCAAACTCACAGCAAAACATCGTTGACGAGCAGACGGCAAAAATCAAAGCTGCTTTGGATAACCTTGTTTTGAAGCCTGCCGATTATTCACGGGTTAATGAGCAAATCAATACCGTTCCCGAGCATTTGGAATATTACACAGATGAAACCGTTAATGCCCTGAACAAAATATTAAACGGCATTGATTACGGCTTGGATATTACAAAGCAGGAGACAGTAGACTCTTACGCCGAGCAGCTGCAAAACGCAATTTCCGCACTTGAATACAAGCTTGCGGATTACACCGAATACGACAAAGCGGTTGCCAAAGCCAAAGGACTTGATAAAGAGAAATATGTTGATTTCTCGCAGGTTGAAAAGGAATTGGCTGTTGATGTCGGCGGCAGAAATATCACACAACAGGAGGAGGTAGACCTCCAAACAAAGGCGATACTTGCGGCGATAGATGCACTTGAAGAAAAGCCGCAGGAACAGCCGATTATCAATCCCGAACAAGATAAAACAAGCGGCGGCACAACGCCCGATAAACCGAGCAAAAACGAAAGCGTTATTTCGCCCATGACAGGCAGCGAAACCTACACGGGTGTTTTCACAGCCTTGGCAGCTCTTTCCTTTGCGACGGTATTGCTTGTTCGGAAGAAAAAAAGATAAATAAATATATTTACAGCAGAAAGAAAAATATTTTGTCTTAGAAATTTATTAAGGAGGATTTATAAAATGCCTGATAATTATGACTTTAAATATGCCTTTCAACTTTTTCAAAAAGCTGTTGATACAGATAACAGAAGCTTGCGACAATCATATTTAATTCAAGCAAAAAATGTTCTTGAAAATGTGCCATATGATTATCCTGGACGCTCAGAATTATTAAATTCGATAAATAGTATGCTTTATTAATCTTTTCTTTTCTGCTGTATTTATTCTTCAGTTGGGTAAGTTCACTTTCTCCTGTCACATTGACAGGTAACACCTGCCACCAAGAGATCATAATTATTTCTTGGCGGTAGGTGTTTCATTTTATCAACCCTCCCCTTTTATTCTATACAGCAGACTGCTTTTGCCGCCGTTCTTACGGTATCGCTGTTCGGTTTCGAGGAGACCTGCTATTTTGAGGTCGCGGATTCCGCGGCGGACGGTGGACGCCGAGAGCTTGAGGTCAGCGGCTATAGTCGGGATGGCAGGCCAACATTCGTTGTTTTCGTTCGTCCGGTCGGCGAGATAGATATATACCGCAACGGCCCTGTGCGGCAGCTCTGTGCGGTAAAGAAAATCAAGACGGCTCATTGCTTTGCACCTCCGTTTCAGTTAAGTCTTTTATGATTTCTGCTTCCGTCATGTCGGGAGCAGTTTCTTTTTTCGGCGGTGAGGTACGGATGGGGTTGCCGCCCTTGTTCTTATCCTTCGGCGGAGTTCTCTGCGGCTCGTTCTTTGGGCTGTCCTGCTGTGCCTGACCGCCGCCGTCCGAGCTGCTCGGTGCAGGCGTTTCCTCTTTCCACTCCGGCGGATATTTTTCGAGGATGCCGTCCTGTATTTCCTTTTTGTCGGCATACCTGACCTCACGGTTGCCTTGGTCGGGTACGGTATAGGGATTATCTTTGTCAAACTCGATGCCCCATTTGAAGAACAGCTTGAGGTGTACCCGCATCGGATGCACACCGGTTTTCATGACTATAAAATCGCCCTTGGGCAAGGATTTGAGTTCATCCGGCGTCAGCAATGGACGCTCTATCATTTGGAGCGACTGTGACGGATCGTTTTTACTTCTGCTGACAGATCCGCTCATGACCGTGCGGCTGCCGAGTGCTTTGGAAAGCGTTTCGGCAGAGCTGCTGTTTGGTGCAAAGCCGCCGAAGATGGTATCCTGCGTATTGTCCACGATGATCTCCGCGCCTTCCTTGCCGTAGTTCTTTTCGAGCTGGGCGAAGGATTGGATGATGGGAACGATCTGCAAGCGCCTTGACCTCGATGCACTGAACATCATCTCCGCAGACTCTATCTTGGGCAAAGTTCCAAATTCATCGCAGAAGAATACACAGCGGTTCTTGAGCTTACCGCCGTTTTCATCGGCAACGGCAAGTATCTCACGGTATAACTGCTGAATAATGAGTGAGATCATAAAGAAGGTGTTGGGATTTTCCTCCGGCATGATGACGAAGATAGCAGATTTCCGGTTGCAGAAGGTTTCGGCATCTATCTCGGTATCAAAGCACAGGAGCTGTTCCAATTCCGTATCGAGGAATGCATTGAGTCGGGAGAGTGCTGTCGACATGACTGATGCCATACTCTGCTCGGCGGTGTTCAGTGCCGCACCCGCAAACCATTTCGCCTTATGCTCATTCGGCAGTAACTCCATAAGCTGCTGAAACTGATTCTTGCCCTTTTTCTTTGACGGGGCGAGTAGTTCCTGAATGATTTTGAATACCGACACAATGTGTCGTTTTTCCGGCGCACAGAATTCCGCTACCAACAAAATGGTTGCCGTCAGCAAGCCCTCGGCGGCGTCATAGAAGTATGCGTTCTGTCCAAAGGAAGCGGCATCCATGCCGGAAAGGATAATGGTCTTGGATATGATTTTTGCATATTTCTCGGCCTTGGCCTTGTAGACGATTTGTTCGGGATGCTTTGCGTATAGGTCGGTGTACTTGTTGACAAGGTACAATATATTATTTCCATTTGATCGGGTTGGATTTCGCAGGTCGATAACCGAAACCATATAGCCGTAGTCCTTGGCGATGTTTCCGTAGTTACGCATGACATCGCCCTTGGTGTCAGTGGAGAGGAAGGACATTCCCGATGCGCAGGCATACTCAATGCACGGGTACAGCCAAAAGGCAGTCTTGCCGACACCCGCCGCACCGATCATAAGCACATGAACATCTCCCGTATCTATCATGGCGGTGGTGCTGTGCTTGCCGCCCTTGCACCCGACCACAATGCCCTGCGGCAGAGCTTCCTCGGTCGGCTCGGTCTTTTTTCGGAGCAATTTCCTCGATGCTATTGCCGTCATGGTAGGCGTTTGATTTTGCTTTGCCTGCTTACGCCATTTCTTTGGCGTGAACGGGATGTGGCGGTAGGTCTTTCGTATCTCCGCCTTGTTTGCCCACCGAGCTGTGCCGTGCTGACCGTCGCCGACCGTTTTGCTCTTGATGTTGTTGAGGTTATAGATATGAGCGATCAGAGTAATCGCGCCGAGGACGGCAAACATGACTGCGGCAACGGTGACTAAAGCTGCAATGTTTGGCATTCGACTTCCTCCTGTTCGTCACATAATAAGTCCTCGTTCCAATCCTTGAATTCGGGAACGAGGATTTCGTGCTTGATGCCCTGTATAAAGAGCTTGTCGGATATTCTCTTATTCGCCGCCTGACCTGCGGCATCGTTGTCCATACAGAGACAGACGGTGTCGATATTGGAATTGGCTTTCAGCATTTGAAACAGCACCTGATCCCCGACACAGCAGGCGGCGGCATAGCTGTGGCTTCGCCAATTCTCCTTGTGCAGAGAAATAAAGGACAGCATATCTATGGGAGCCTCAAAGAGATAGAGCGTGTTGTCTTTTCCGGTCCAGTGGAAGCTGTAACGGGGATCGCAGCTTTCCGCATTGCCTTTGTAGGTGCTCTCACTTCCTGTTCCTCGTTTATGAGCATGACGGGCAATGCCGTGTTCATCGTAACCTACGAAGACGGCGTTGTGGTAGTCGGCGGATTCGTAGATCATTCCTTTATGCACAAAGGCAGAAAGCACCTCCCGGTCTATTCCTCGGCGGTTAAGCAGATAGGCATACACACGCCGCATATTATCATTTTTCGGCGGAAGGGTGAACGGCTTTGGCGGCTCTCGCTTGACCGGCTCGGCTTGCGAAAGTGCGCCGCCGTTATTGCCGAGCAGAAAATTGACGGCCTGCGGAAAGTCCATGTTATAAAATCTACGGACGAAGTCCACGGCGTCGCCGCCGATGCGTTCGTACTGATGAAACCACAGGTTTCCTCTGACCGTAACCTTTTCCGAGCCGTCACGCCACACATATTCCTTGCCGGAGCGTTTTAAGTGTTCACCCCGGCTTTGCAGGAGTGCGACCAGGTCTGTCTGCCGGGCAGCTTTCTTTTGCTCGGCTGTAAAGTGAATGTATTCGGTTGACATGAGTTTCTCCTTTCGAAAAGGAGGTTGCGCATAAAATGTATGCGCAACCTCCCCGTGCTATTGCTTGAGTCCGTGAGCCTGCTTCTTTTCCTCAATCTTTCTCCGCAGCTTACGGTCGATGCTGTTTTCTCTGCCTCTGCGCTCATCCTCCAAGCGGTTTTGGATGATACGCGCCATGTGTCCGAGCAGGCGGAGCGAGGCAAGTGCTGCCGTCCAGTTTCCGTTGACACGAATGCTGTGGATGAGCTGTGCTGCGTATTGATTGCCATGCTCGGCGGCAAGATGAAGATAGTACATCGCCTTATCGGTATCTCTTGGTATGTCTTTATCGTAGAGATAGATTTTTCCGAGTTGGTATTCGGCATAATCATTTCCGTTCTCGGCGGCTATCTTAAAGCTGCGTATGGCTCTTTGAATGTCCTTGACCTCATCCTCGGTCAGATATATCTTGCCTGCAAGGTATGCCGCATAGGGATTTTTCTGCGCGGCGGCACGGTCAAGCCATTCAACGGCTTTCTTTATATCTTTCGGTATGACTTCGCCTTTGTATAACAGTCTGCCGAGGATAAACTGTGCCGGAGCAAAGCCTTTTGATGCCGACAGATTCAGCAGGCGCACAGCCTCGTCAATGCTTTGAACAAGGACATCTCCGTCAAGATATGCCTTGCCGAGGGTGTACGCCGCATACTTGTTGCCTTGCTCTGAGGACCGGCGGAGCAGGCTCTCGGCTCGTTCGGTATCTCTTTCTATATCCTCGCCCTTGAGAAAGGTCTTGCCGAGCAGATATTCGGCGTATGGGTTATCGTCTTTGACGGCGCTTTCCAACCAATGCAGAGCGTGGAGCATTTGTTTCGGCACATCCTCGCCACGCAAATACAATTTTCCGAGCATATATTTCGCTACGGTGTAGCCCTGCTTAGCGGATCTGGTGAGATACTCCACAGCCTTTTTCGGATCGTAGTGGTCGCCGTCACGGTCGAGCATGAATTTTGCCGCACGGTACTGCGACCATTTATTGCCCTTATTAGCGTCTGCGACCGTTCTTTCATATTCGTCCATAGGCGGAGGAGGCGGATCGGGGCTTTCGGCTTCCTCGGCGGTCGGCTCACGGTCCGGCTCTGTCGGCTCGTCCGTTTCCTCAACCTCATCTGTCGGCAGATTGAGTTTCATCGCCTCGGCTATCACCATATTTTTTACGGATTTGAATTCCTTGTTTTGCGACAGCGGCAGCCGTTCCGGTTGGCTCTCGGTGTAGACCTTCAGCGCCGTTTCCTTTGACTCGTACCATAAGTTATAGGGAGCTGCGATGCGTTCGTCCTTGCCGAGTTCGTCAACGATGCTGTTGATGATCTCCTTGATGTCCTTGCGCAGATAGCCGTATTGTTTTTTGCCGTTGGTTACAGCCAACCTCTTGGCGAGTGCCTGCAACAGATCCTCCACCTGTGGATTGTCATAGGTGCCGCCGTTTATCTTGGCGATGAGCTCGGCGAGTACCTCACGGCTCTGCACCTTGAGTGCGTCACGGTGTTCTGTCTGCTTTTTATATTCGCAGAGCAAGTCCTGTGCGAATATATCCTTGGCGAAGGACGAACGCAAAGCCATCACGCCCTTTTCCGAGAGATAGCCTTCGTTCGGATTTATCGAGTAGGCTATCAAGTGGATATGAGGATGGTGGCTTTCGTTATGGAATGCGGCAAACCAACGGAGGTTACTCATCGGTATTTTCAGATTTTCCGACAGTGTCTGCGTTTGCGACCGGAGCATATCCCGCCATCGGCTGCCGTTATCATAGCCGAGGCGCTCGGCGTCCTCACGGCGCAGTGAGACGATTGCCGTCCATACATTTCCCGTGTGCGCATTGAGTTCATCGGATACCTTTTGCAGATCCACCGCCACGCCGTCGTCGGTAAAAAGTCCGTGAGAGCCGAAGCGTTCCGCACGGGGACGGGTGGCGATGTAGTCGGCATAGGTTTTGGTGTGCATCATCTCATCGGCGTTTTCTTCAAGCATTCGGGTAATGAATTCCGAAGCTGTTACAATCGTTTTGTCTTTGAGGTAGTCCTCATACTCCAAGGACGAACGGCTGTCGGGAAAATCTGCGAGTATTTTTTGAATGAGCCGCCGCTGTTTGTCGGTCGCCGGGGCAAACTTTCTTGACTCGTCTATCTTTTCCGCACCTTCACGGGTAGCAATGTATTCCGCATAGCCGCCGAAGTGATTTCGCTCATCGGGCTTCAGATATTTGAATTTCGTAATTAGGCGCGCCATTTATCAACCTCGCTGCCAATCGTTTGCGTCACGGAAAGTAAAATTGCCGTTGAGCCTTTTTACTTCTTTCACGCATTCGCCCTTGAGCCGTTCGAGAGTGATATCGTCGATGTCGCTGTTTGCCGCCACCACATTCATTGTGACGGCGAGTTCCACAGCCATCTTGAAAAGCAATCGGCAGATGCGGTTGTCGCTCTCGGCAACAATACTTTTCATAGCGGACAGCATTGCGTTCGGCAGCATGGAGCGCTGATCCTCGGCAGTGAGGTGGTCGATATAGAACTGCACCGCCTTTTCTATGAATTCGGATTTACTGCGGCAATCATCTGCGGTGTAAAGCTGCCCGATTTTGTCGAGCGTTTCGGGATAAAGCCACAGTGCAAATTTGCGTTTGTTTTTCGGTGTCGGCACTCAAATCATCTCCTTTTTCTGCCGTATTTTTCGCTCAAAAACAGCAACCCCTAAATCAGCGAGACTGAAATTCGAGCAACCCCGAAAGGTCGGTTTTCTCTGCAGCCTCCAAAAGCCCTGCAAAGCCTTATGCGGTCGGCGTTGCCGTCCGCTGTGTCCTGCGAGGGGAAAGCAAGGCAACCCCTCGCTTTCTCCTGCTTATTTTCGTACCGCCTGCCGATTTCCGCAAAAGGGTGCGAAAATAGCCCCAAACGGCTCTTTGCCTTTGCAGGGCTTGTGTTTACCCGCTGTGGGGCTGTATCTCGCCACACGGGGCGGCACAGGGGCGTACACGGCGGTTACATCTGCATCGTCGGAGCCTCGGCTTCGTCATCGGCCTCCGACAGCTCCACTTCCTTTCCGGCGAGGCTGCTGTTGAAAATCTCACGGCGGCATTCCTCGCTGCGGTAATCGGAGCGGAACGCTTTGTAGGCTGCAACGGAAAAATCGTGCAGAGAGTAGGTCTGCCATTCATTATCCGTGCTGTCGCAAACACTGACCCGACCTTCGTCCAAATCAAATTCGAGCAGCGCAGTGACTCGGTTATCCGAATGGATATCCGCACAGACCTTGCCGAAGTATTCAAGGCTGACGGGATTTGTTTCAATAAAAGCGTCGGCGAAGGTTTCGGGGGCGGCGGACAGCTCACCACGGTCATACAGACGGTAGCGGTAAGCTGCCTGCATCGGAGAGAGGAAGTAGTCGCTTGTGAAGTGACAGTCATCACCGTTTTCACGGATGTGATAAACCGCAAAGCGTCGGGCCGCTTCCAGCCGCGCCTGCTCTGCGGCGTTCTCTCTTTCAATCATTGCCTCGATGGAGGCACGCTGCTCATCGGGAACATATTCCTGATAGAGCGTGTCGAACGCCTCAGTCAATTTATCCTCGACTGTTTCGGCGGTCTGACTGCCGAGGGCGTCTGCCAATGCCCGCACACGGTATTCGTTAAGGTACAGGGTAATATCAATGTCGTTCATTGGCGCTCACCTCGCTGACCTCTGTATGCTCGGCTTTTGGGGGCTTCGGCTTTCTCGGCTTCGGCACGGCAGAGGAAGAAACGGTGCCGGATTTCATGTCGATAAAATCACGCACACCTGCCGGGACGGTCTTGGTATAGAGCGTATCGAGTGCTTTTTCCAGCTCCGTTTCAACGGTCGCACCCTTTTGCGAAAGATAAAGGACAAGGGCGGCCGCCTTGTCCTCGTCAAATGAGATATTGAAGGTTGTCTTTTTCATATCATGTTCTCCTTTACATAGAAAGAGCCTGCGTTTCGTCCTCATCGGAGGATTCGTTCGCAGGCTCATGGTGGTGTTCGGTTTCGTGTTCGTCATAAATGTTACAGCCGAGAACGGAGAGCAGACTCACCGGATTCCCTTGGCAGTTATGACAGTACTGCAGGTGGCAGGTCATCTCGATACAGTCCTCGGTCATGATGAGCTCGTTGATTTCTTCTCTCTGCCGTAATTCTTCTTCCAGCAGTTTGCCGTTTTCATTGGTGTCGGAAACCTCCGCGCCAAAGTGGTAATACAGCTCGTCATAGGAGATCGTCCAATGGCAATCCTCCGAATGGTCGCAGCACTCGTTGATAGCGTAATCGGCAAGCTGCCGGATTTTACTTTTATCCATATAGACCGTTCCTTTCCGTAGTTTTATGTTTGCGGTTTTGCTTTTACAATCATGTTTTCCATCGCCTCCGAAAATAGAAAAAGCCGCTTGATTCTCAAATGAAAACCAAGCGGCTATGTATGTGTTATATAGCATTTGTCATAAAAAGCTATGTTGCGTATTCCTGCGACAGCAAATTTGGCAAGCAAGTATCTCTACGCAAATCAAAGTCTTTGATAGCATTTTTTATAGATTTTTCTGGATTAGTCGAGAATAAATCTTGCATCTGCTGTGCTGCTTGCTCTAATTCACTTGCAGTTTCTTTTGGCAATCTTGGAGAGAAAAAATAATCCTCTGCATACCAAAACACAATTCGGTTTATTATTTCAAGCCTCTTTGTAACTGACATATTTTTAAGCTCTTTTTCAAATGTTGAAATACGAGAGTTTTTATCATCAGAAAAAGTAATAATAACCGAGGAGTTTTCAAGTGGAAAAATCGCCAAATGTAAATATTCGACAGAATAGTCGGGGGCATAATTATACTGATTATTTATGAGTTCTCCACTTACGCCTGTTATCAGTGCTATCATTCCTTGAAAAGCAATTGGAACAACATAATTTAATTTATCAAAAGATACCATATGAACATTTGGAGACGCAATATTCAAATTTGATTTTACAGTATCAAAAATATCATAACAATCTTTTATATCTTGACTGCGCGCCTTCATTTGACTACTAAAATAGGCATCTGCGATCATTGCAAAACAAGGTTCTTTTTCAATCAATATTCTTTTCATACTCTTAATTATTTCAAGCTCGGTTTCATGCTTGTAAATATCTCGAAGAACATTTTTTAAAGCTATTTGATTAAGAATTTTACTGCTTGGCGTTTCTGAATAGGCTTGTGGATTTTCATAATCTTGAAAAATAGTGCCATCACATTGACGGCATATAATGTGAAAAGTCCCGCTGCTTTTAACACCAGAGTCCGAGGAAAGAAGTTCTGTTCCAAGCAGTGCATTAAACAAATTCACTTTTCCGTTATCTGCTATGTTCTTTAAACAGAATTGAGGAACGGTATGCGAATTACAAAATGGCAATTTTTGCCCGCAAATCAGACAAGTTTCGTGTTTCGCTTGCGTCCTTGCCTGCTTTACTAATTGACCAATCATTTTTCTTGCATCTATTAATTGGTCATTTGACAAATCATCAGTATTCATATTGATAGACCACATATGCACTCTCCCTTAACTATAACAATCAGTTTTATAGAGTCAGACTTTTTAAATTGATTATACCACCAAATCGTTAAAAAATCTACCGCTATCCTCAGTGCGGCAGGATCACTCCTGCCGCACTGAGTTTTTTCTTATTCGGTATTTTCCGTATAGGTGATATACGGTATCTTGAGCCAGTGCGTAAAGCCGCTGCCTGAAACATCTGAGATAATAACGCCTGCATTGGTGTTGGCGGCGTGTATCACTTTACCGCCTCCGATATAGATTCCGATGTGACCGCTGTGCCAAAGAGCAAGCCCCGGAATTTCGGGGAGCGTATCGATCGTGCCTTTCTCCGTTGCATTTTCGTACATGGTGTCCGCACCGATATCGGGCATACCGTTTGTGCCGTATTCGATAGTACCCGTTTGGGTGTTCAGCCAGCCGTAGCCTTTAATCAGTCCGATGCAGTCCGCGGTTCGTCTGCCGAGCCAGTGCTTTTTTATAAAGTCTGCCTTGCTGCCGACCTCATCGGGGTATTGCTCGGCTTTTGAGTTCAGCGTTTTCTGCGTAAGCACTTCGCCGTAGCTGCCCCATACATAGCCCCAGCCGTGAGACTGCGCCTGCTTTGCCCATTCCACAAGGTCGAGGTTATTCTTGCTGTGCGGATCGGTGAAGCCGGAGGTGTTTATGCTGTTGGCACGGATGGAATTCATTATCTTGCTGTAATCCTCGGATTTCAGTTCCGTGCCGAAGGCGGAGTTGACGGCGGCGATGAGCTGCTCGTCCGTCTGATCCTCCGCAAAGCACCCGACGAGCTTATCCACGAAGCCGTCCGCTTTGGAATAGTCATACAGAGCGAGGGTGTACAGCACCTGTGCCTCTTTTGTCCTTTCTGCCGTAAAGCCTTTTTCGGTCATAGCCGTTTCAATGGCTTTCATCGTATCCTCAACCGCTTGCAGCTTTGCTTTTTCCTCATCGGACATTTCCTCGACCACGATTTGCTGAAGCCTGTCGGTGTCGATATTGATATCGCCGTTAAAAAGAGCGATAACGGCAACCACAGGCATTATGACAATGATAATAATTCCGAGGACAATACCAAGCACCGCCTTGCGTAATTTCTTGTCGGTGAGTATGGCAACGGCTATCTTTTTAAGAGCCGCCGCTACCGTTGCGCTCATCGCCCGCCTGCCTTTCCGAAGATAGCTGCCTTGTATTCGGGTGCGATGACCTGCAGGAGATACCTTTCGTTACCGCACCGATAGAGGCAAGTACCCCTTTCGGGATACTTGATGAGCTCGAACTCGCTCGGCTCGACCTGCAAGGCGTCCATATACTCCTTCGGATTGATTTGTCCGGCATTGAACAGAAACTGATGCGTGGGAATGGAAAACAGCGGCTTTGTGAACTCACGAATGGACGGAATCAAAAAATCCTCGATATTCTGACTTGCCAGAATGACCGAGGAGTCCTTTTTGCGCACACGCTTCATGCAGTTACGCAGATATTCGATTGTAGTCATATTCGAGAGGAAGAGATACAATTCATCCACCGATGCCGTCGTGCTGCCTTTGCCGAGCAGTTCGTTGCTCATATAGGACAGGATATTGAACAGCATACAGTCCTTGAGGCGGCGGTTGGTATCCATAAGCCCCTTCACGCCGAACACGAGGAAGTTGGAGTCGGTGATGTTGGTGTGACCGTTGAAGTATTTGCTTTCCGAGCCTACGCACATGGAATGGATGCCGAGGCAGACCTCTTGGAGCGTTTCCTCTGTATAGAGGTATTTTCTCTGCTTGTCATAAGCCATAAACTCTTCCTCGCAGAGCTCGTAAAAGTCCTGCATGACCGGAAAGTCCGAGGGCTTCTTTACACTATAGTCCGTACTGTCGGCAATGCCGAATCGGGCGTACAGCTTGGAGAGCAGGATTTCAATGGTGTCAATCTGCGAATCGGTAAAATCCTTGTAGCTGCGGAAGAAGTCTTTCAGAAAAGCAATGTGCTGACTGAGCCTTGTGACTTTCTTGAACGCTTCAGGCGTAGTAGCGTCGATATCCTCAACGCTGTCTGTCCATGCTTTCGGCTCTAACGGATTGATGGTGTATTCGCCGGACATGAAATCAATATAGCAGCCGCCGAGTGCTTCGCACAGATCCTCATATTCCGATTCGGGATCGAGACAGATGATTCTCTTGCCCGACTCACGGATATTGGTGAGAATGAGTTTCAGAAGATAACTTTTTCCCTGGCCGCTGTTGCCGAGGATGAGGATATTGCTTGTGGTCTTGTCCTCGGCCCTGCGGTCGAAGTCTACAAGGATGTTTGTGCCGTATTTATCCCTGCCGACATATGAGCCGTGTGGATCTGTTTTGCCGCTGAAATTAAACGGGTACATATTGGCGACCGAGGATGCGGGCAGCACTCGTTCATACTGTGCGCCGAACTGATTTGCGCCCACGGGCAGAACAGAGAGAAAGCCCTCTTTCTGCCGCAGGGTCAGCCTATCGACGGAAATCTTGGAACGAGTGAGTTCCATTGCAATGTCGCTCTGCAATTCCTTTAGCTTTTCCATGCTCCTGGCTTTCAGCTCGATAAACACCGACACATGGAGCAGCGGCTCTTTGTTTTTGCGGAGGTTTGCGAGAAGTTCAATTACATCCTGCAAATTGCCCTCGGCCTCGATGGTTTCGTTCACATCATTGCCGCCGCTTTTAAGCCTGTTGCGGCGAGTGGCGTTTTGAATTATCTTTCGCTGTTCCATTGATTCCACCAAGCGGTGGTAAATGCGAAGCGTCACGCCGTTGCGGTCGGCGAGCTGTGAGAGGATCGCCTGTTCCTCGGTGGACGGCGGATACTCACGGATTGCCCACACACAGCGGTAGCTGTCGCCGACGATATAATGGTCGGATAAAAACTTGATTGTGCCGGGTAGGATCAAGTCGAAGAAGTCCTTGGTGCGGATTTCCTCAACCTGCTCCGGCGTCAATACTTTCGGTTTTCTTTTATACATGATTTTCTTCCTTTCTGCCGTTTAGGTTTCTGCGGCGATAATAAGCAGCCTTCCGTCCTTGCCCGAACCGTGGCAGGTGGAGAGGATAAGGTGCCTGCCGTCCTCGACGGCGATGCGGTCATACCAAGCGTCCGAGATGTTTGTTCTCCGCACCTCGGTCACGGTAAACAGAAACACACCGTCGGCGGTTTCCAGCCTTACCGCGCGGTGTGAGTTCAGAAAATCCGTATTCAGATATTTCTTCAAATCGGAGAACATCGTGCCGTTTTTCATGTTATGACCGTAAATAATGAGGTTGGAGCTTTGGAGGTCGCACCGTCCGTCAAGGAACGGCACACCGCTTTGGCTGTACTTGCCGTAGAAGTTTCGGCGGAGATATTTCTGCGGATCGGACGGTGTGTGCATTACGGGATAACTGATGTTTGTGCCGTCAATAGAGAGCCACCCAATGCAATCGGCGTTTTCTGTAATGAGAGCTTGTATATTGCGTTCTGCCGCAGGCTGCTCGGTCGGCTCTGTTTCTGTCTGTGCGGTCGTGACTGTAGGCTCGGCGATTTGTGAGACGGCGGCAAAGTCCTTTTTTTCTTTCTGCCGTTCTTTTAACTCCGAATAGATATTTGCGCCTGCAAGCACGGCAGCCGCCGACAGCAGAAGGCAGAAAAATATGAGGGCGGGTTTATTCCTCGTCCTCATCGTCTGTACCCTCGTAGAACTGTTCGCCGTCAATGTCGGGCATTGCTTCGCCCTGCATACTTGCCTCAAAATAGAGTGCCAGGATGCGTTTGATCTCCGGCTTTTTAAGCCTATGCACCTCAAAGCCCTCGCCGGCGATTTTGCTCTCAATGCGGTTTGCGGTTTCAAAGACCTGTTTTTCTTTCTGCCCCTTAATTCGGGCAACAAAGAAAAACTGACGGGCGGTTGCCATCTCCACTTGAATGGTATCGAGGAAATCAATGTCCTTTTTAATGAGCTTCCTGACCTTTGCATTTTCCTCAACTTCAAGGCGTTCGGTCAGATAGGCTTTGTTATCGTCAAAGCATTCCGAGGAGTCGGTGCAGACGATCTCAATGTCGGGTAGCGCCGACAGCACCATCATCAGATGGCGTATCTTGATTTCAATATTAGTGTGGGAGAGCACCGAGATATTGGTGGGCGACACGAGGTAAAAGAGCAGCTCGCCCTTGTTGGTAGAGAGGCCGTATTTCGTGAAGGTCTTGATACCCATAAGTTCCTGCACCGAACGGCCTTTTTTCTTTTTCTGCTGTTTCATTATCATCATCTCCATTCAAAGTATTGCTGTGTAGATATTAAATACCGCACGGCGTAACGCATGAAGTCGAGTACGGTGGTATCGTCCATGCGGATCGTTAAAAAACCGTAGCATAAAACAGCCACGGCCGGTAAGAAAATATGCAGCTGCACAAGTACGAGAACCGACAACAGTGCAGCTACCGCTATAATTACAAAGTCCCGCAAACTCCAAAGCCACAGGTTGGCTGTGGCTTTTAAGTTCTGCGGATAGATATATTGTGTCATTGCGTCATTCCTCCGATTTCTATGCCGCCGACATCCTCGCAGAATTCCTTGGGCGTCTGTCCGTATTCCTCACGGAGCTTCTCAGAGATCATATCCTTGATGAGCTGCGACTCAGCATCGGTCGGCACATATTCGCCTTCCTCGCAGGAATCGGCGGTCGTGACGGTAAATTCAAGCCGGAGCGTGTCGGCGAACGGATCGTACTTGGCGTACAGATTCAGCCACTTGTCAGCGTCCGCAGCCGTGTCCGTTCCGAATTTCTTGTCCACATCGAACCATGTTTCGAGGTAACAGGTGATCTGATGCCCGATGTCGCAGTCCACCTCCATATCTCGGTCGACTGCAAGCATATCACTTGTGAATTCCGGCGTATCCATTTTAGTTATAACGGATGCCGGATGGTATTCGGCGTCGGCATTGTGCCGTCCGAACTGCTCACGGATATGCTCTGCAAGCTGTTCCGAGAGGAATCGACTGCAAACTGCTTTTGCTTGCTCATGGATAATACCGAGATATTTAAGCCCTGCCTTATAACGGGAGAGGAGCTTGTCATAGGTCATTTCCTCGTTTAATGACGGCTCAAAAATACCGTAATCTCCATACCAATCGGCATACCGTTCCGTCTGCGAAATGTCCGCTGCAACCTCATATGCGGCTATAACTTTAAACGCATCTGAACCGTATTTCCGTAAAAATCTGTTTGCTTCCTTGTAATATTCCATAGACACCTCCGTTATTTGCCTGCGGCCTTTGCCACACTGCGGGTCAGGTTGACTGCCGTTGTGGTGGCGTGGACTACGCTCATCATGTTTACTCTGACGCTTGAATCCAAACCGAACTGCTGCGCAATTCTCGGCACCTCATTGGCTGCCAGCATAATGCCGAGGCCGAGCAGCATATTCTGCGGAAAGGTCAGAAGCCCCAAGAAGAGTAATGTTGTCTGCATAAATGCCGTAAGGCAGATTGCGATGACTTGCTTGCACCATTGGTTGAAGCCGTCGGCATAGCCCCTCGGTACGCTGAACATATATAACGCACCGACAGACATCTGCACGAGGAGGATTCCGCCTCTTTTGATATTCTGAAAGAATATTTTGATAATGCAGTAGGCAAAGGCGATCATCGCAAGTAAATTAAAGAGTTTGTATTCTGCGGTGGCCGCCACCATAAACGAGCCCTGCAGCACCGAAGTGCTTTGGCCTGCGAGGTCGAGTGACTGCGTTCCCGCAAAAATTCGGGCAAGGTCGTGGGAAAATGTGTTTTGCAGGCTGATGCAAAACTTATATAACTCTATCGGCACGACTCCGATGAGAGAACAGGCAAAGAAGCCTTTTATGATGTTGAGTGCCGTTGTTTTCACATTGGCTCTGCCGCATTGGTACTCGATGGCAACATCGAATACTGCCACAACCGTTCCGGCCACGAACAAGCCCCAGCCGAAAAGAGTAAACAGTTTTACGGTTGCTTTTACCCATTCAAGGTCAAACACATCCGCACCCATATTGCCCATCATCTCGAAGAAGTCGGCGATAGCGCCGTAGATGATTTCATAAAACCATTTGAGCATTGCATCCCAAATGGCATTGGATATTTGTGTTCCGAGGAAGTCCATAGCGTCGCCGATGGCGCTGCCGATCCCCGAAAAGATATCGCCTAACCAGTCAAAAATAAGTCATCACCTCCGTTTCGTAACCGGTTGTATCAGATAATAGACCAGATATATAACGGTGCTGTCAGCGTGAAAATAAGGCAGGCAAAGAGAATGCACGGAGCTGCAAACTCAAACTGTCCGTGCTTTCTGTAGTCGAAATAAGCCGTGCCGACCTTCACGAAGAAAAGGATGGCGAGGATCATATCGCACACGGGAAAAACAACATTGTTGACTACCGTCTGAATTTGGCTCTTGGCAGCATTCCAAGTATTCTCGATTGCACCTGCCACATCGCCTGCGGCAAAGGCGGTCATGGAGAAAGCCGACACAAGGACGGCCACGAGCAGAACACAGAAAAGGATTCTGACGGTTTTCTTTTTCATAGGATTCATAAGGGATTACCTCCAATCGCTTTTTGGATTTCTTTTTCGGTTATCTTTCGGACTCGGATATTGAGGTTTTTGCAGAATTTTAACTCGGCTCTCATGCCATCCGTAACGGTATCTCCGAATACCCAAACCTCATCGCAAAGCCATAGAAGCGACATACCCGCCGCCAAGCCGACTTCACGGTCTTTGGGATTATTATCGTCAAGACATTCCGCATAGAAATGCGGCACGACCGGAGCCGTGCCGCACCTCAGTGCGTATTCGGTATATGTCTTAACCTTTTTGAGGTTTTGCTCAATATTCCCTCCGAGGGGAGCGCAGACATACACCTTTTTCATTACTCGTCATCCTCGTCCTTTCGGGATTTCACACGGATAATGATGACCGCCACAAGACCGCCGAGTGCCACAGCACCGAGTCCAATCCAAAAGCCGAGGTTGGAGTTGTCGCCCGTCTGCGGAACGGGAGGAGCAGGAGGCGTGAGCGTTACGGTCTGGCCGCCGTCCTCAATGTCGGCATGAGCTGCGATTTCCACGCCGTCACGATAGAGCGTTTCAAACACTACGATGTCCGTCTGCTTGGTGACTTTGCTGCCGTCAAAGGTGAAACGGACGGTAATCTCTCCGTCTTTTTTCTCTGCCGTAAAGGTGACCTTGGAGGTCACTTCCTTGCCGTTTACGAGGAACGGCTTGCCTGTTGCCTTGTTCATAAGGATGCCTTTAACGGTGTATTCCTTACCGACCGTAAGGTTCTTGTAGGAAACGGTGTCCTTAATGGTAATGTCGCCCTTGGCAGTAGCGGATTTTTCTCCGTTCACGGTTGCCTTTGTTCCGATTTTAGGAACGGTAACCTTGACGGTCTGATCCTCGTCCTCAATGTCTGCGTGTACGGCAAGCTCTTTGCCGTCCTTATACAGCGTTTCAAATACCACAAGGCTTGTGTTTTCCTTGATGAGCCTTGAATCGAAGGTAAAGGATACTGTAACAGTTCCGTTCGGAGTTTCGGGCGTAAAGACGGTTTCAGCTGTTACAGCTTTATCGTTTTCGGTAAAGACCTTGCCCGTGTTCTTATCCATAAGCGTCCCTTTGAGTACATACTCCTTGCCGGGGATGAGGTGGCTGTAGGATACGGTGTCGGTCAGCGTGAACACTTCGGTTGCACAGACTTCCTTGTCGCCGTCAACCGCAGCGTGGGTCTTGATTTCGGGAATGCGGTCGTTTACAATGGTGATACCGATGGTCTGTCCGTTCTCACCGATGCGGACAGGATAGATTTCCTCATTGGCGAGGTATCCGTCCGCAGGCTGCAATTCCTTAATGAGCCAATCGCCGTAAGGGATGTTCTCAAAGGTGAATACGCCGTCCTCGCCGGATTCGGTGGTAAGGAGCGCGTTCTCGGCAGTAAACTCGGTTTCGTCACTGCGGAAGAGTCCAAACTTTGCGCCTGCAATCACAGCCTCGGTTTCACGGTCAACTTTCAATCCCTTGACCGAGCCATAGAGGATGTCATTCTTGATGGCTTCGCCGCCGTTTACTTTGATCTCCACAAGGGCGGTATCCTTTCCGGCGTAGTCGAAGGTCACGGGGTACTTTTCATCCGAGAGGATATAGTGGCTGTCGGTAGCAATTTCCTTTACATACAGCTTTGCGCCTACAGGAATATCCGTCTTGAAGGTGATACTGCCGTTTTCATTGCAATTTGCAACTTCGAGTAGGCCGTCCTTCGGAATGACCGAACCGTCTGCGGCGGTCAGATCCTCGGCCGCATAGAGTCCGAACTGCACCGAGAGGATTTCTCTGTTATTCCCGATGCCGAAGGTTTCGTCCTTACCGAGAATTTTGGAGAGCGACACCTCTGCCTTTTGGCGTTCGTTATAGAACTCGGCCGCCGTTTCGGTGATCTCCACGGTTTCGCCTGCATAGGTCAATTCAACCGACTTTGACTCATCGTTCAGCACCATGCCGTAGGGCGCTTTTGTTTCTCTGACCGTATATTTGCCGAGGTACAACGGCTTGCTTGCGGCGTTGCCGTTTTCATCGGTAGTTACGGTGTCGACAACCGTACCCTTAGCGTAGCGGAGCGTGCCGTCCGGCGTGATAATGTCCTCGGCGGCGGTAATCTCATAGACCGCACCTGCGAGACCTTTGTCTGCAAAAACAAAGCTGTACACGCCGTCTGACTCCACAGCGGAGAAGAAGACCTCACCGCTTTTTGAGATGTTGACGATGCCTTTCTGCGGCATATTGTGCTTTTCTACGGTTACTACCGTCTTGCTGCCGTCCACCTTGAATGCGATGGGAGCAGAGTCGAGAACATATCCGTATGCGGTGCATTGCTCGATAATCTCATAATTGCCGTAAGGGAGCTTTTCGGGCATCATGAGCTTACCCGTTACATCGGTGTAATAGGTGTCGATGTCCACAGGCGTCGGGTAATTGATGTGCTGCACGATATATTCGCCGGTATCGGTGTTACGCACCTTAAAGCCAATACCCGCCGCAGGGATAATTTTACCCGTTTCCGCGTCCTTTTTGACAATCTCAATGAGCGCCTCAAAGGTTGCGTTGTTGATGAGAAAGCGATAGGTTTCGCCGTTTTCCTTAACAAAGACATTGAAGGGTGCAAGCAATTCCTTGCCTTCCCAGCCCTTGGTCTGCTTCACGGTATACTCGCCGTAGGGCAAGTCTTTGGTTTCGGCAAAGCCGTTTTCATCGCATACGAGAATATCTCTTTCGGTTTCCTCGGCGTTTTCGTAGCTGCCTGCCGCTTTCAGATATACCTCAAACTCCGCACCTTTTTCGGGTGTTTCGATCTTGGTGCTGCCGTCATCGCAATGCTTGATTACGGCGATTTTTCCCTTGATAACATCTTCGAGGGAGTCAAGAGGCTTTGCAAGGTTGTATTCAACGGTATAGAGCTTGGCCTCCGCACCGATATGCTGGCTCTCGGTATTGAGCAGGTAGCCCTCGGACGGGCTGATTTCTTTCAGTGACCAGTCATTGCCGCAGATATAATACTTGGTGGTAAAACTGCCGTTTGCGTCGGTGGTGTAGGTGTCGATGAGCTGATTGCCCTTATAGATGCCGTACTTGGCACCGGCGAGAGAGGCGTCACCCTGAGGCAAGCCCTTTTCGCTGTCGCTCTTGGTTACGGTAACATTGAACTTCTTGAGGATATTGTCAAAGGACTTGTTCGTAACCTTATTCCACTCGATTGCGGCAGTCTGCTTTTCGGGTACGACATAGCGAGTCGGAGTGTCGACTTCTTCGAGGGTATATCCCGAACCGATCAGCACATCCTTGAATTTTGCAATGCCGTTTTTGTCGGTCACGGCATACTCATTGACCTCGATTCCGGAGAGCGATGTTCCGTAGAGGCGGAATTTCATGCCCTCGGCCAGTCCGTCCTCGGCTGTCTTTTTGACTGTAAGGTCGCCGCGGCGGAGCTTGTTGCTGAAATTGACGGTTGACACCTGACCGCTGACAACGGTTACACGGCGAACCTCCTGCGGAATATATCTGTCATATTCGGCTTCAGTCACGGTATACACGCCGGGCTTGAGGTTGTCTACCTGAATCACACCGCCGTTTGCAGTTTTAACGGTCTTGTCGATACCGTTGCCCTGAATGCGGAAAGTAATGCCGTCCACCTTGCCGTCCTCACTGACCTTGACGATTTTTGCACTGCCGGGGATCAGCTCATTGACAGCCTTAATGGTAATCGTGGCATTCGGAGTGTTTTTATTGAGTGTGACCGTCCATTCGGATTTGCCGTAGGCACGGTAGTCCTTCGGAAACACGGTTTCCTTGACGGTATAAGTGCCGAACGGAATCGGATCGGCAGCCTTGGCATAGCCGGAAGCATTGGTTGGGCCGATCTTATATGCCTTACCCGTCTTTTGATTTGTGGCAACGAATACGGCTCCGGCAAGTGCCTTGCCGTTTTCATCGGTCTTTTTAACCTCCATAAAACCGTTTTCGATAAAGAGTTCGTCCGGAAGATGATAATATCCGTTCGGCGTGGATGCCTTATCTCCGTTGGAGGAGTGTGCCATACCTTCGGTGGTGTTGATTTCGGGGCCTCTCTCATTACCTACATGGATAATGAAGTGCTTGCCGTTATATACGCCTGCAAAAATAGCCGCATGGACATGGCTGCTTGAGCTGTTGCCGAAGATGATAATATCGCCGGGAGTGAGCTTGGAATAGTCCACATTGCTCGGACTCGTGCCGACCTTTTCAATCTTGCCCTGCGAGGCAAGCTTATTGAGTGCGTTCTGCCAAGTCACAACGGCCTGCGAGTTTGTTCCCGTAGCGTTGATGGCGTCGGTAATAAACTGCGTATCCACACCCTCAATGTTAGGCAGATAGTTGCAAATATAGTAGGTCACGAAGCTTGCACAGCAGAGACCGTACTGTTCGAACCTTGCAATATTCGGTGCTTTTCCCGTCACGGTCGAGGAGTCGGAGACCGTTTCCTTGCCGGATGTGGCCGTTCCGTAGTGAATGTCCGACAGAACATTCGGTGCATTTCGTTTCAGTGCGCCGCCGTAGTGTCCGGTCTGATAGATCGTGCCGTTATCCTTTTGCTTCTGAACATTGTATCCCGTATAGGCAAGCGCTCTGACAATGGGGTTGTCGAGCATTTTGTCGGGGATGTCCGAGGCAGGTGCCGCAAACGCCGAGATCGGGAAAGCGCTGAGTACCATTACCAATGCAAGGAGCAAGGATAACAATTTCTTTCTGTTCATATTGACTCATCCTTTCAAGTTTGATTGTATAAAAAAAGAACGCCTGATTTTATCAAGCGTTCTTTTTGGAGTATATCGGGCGGTTATCCGCCGTAGTTTTGGCTGCTTACGCATACGCAGCAGTACCATGTGCCGCCTTTGTAGGTGATGCCGACCGCCATGTAGGTGTATTCGGCACTTCCCACATAGCGCCAATGGCCTGCACTGTTCTTGAAGCCGTTGGCTATTTTATCGGCTATCTCGTCTGCCGTACCCGTCCAATTTCCCTTGGCGGCGGCCTCGGCATTGTATCCTCGGTAGTAGCTGGCTTCCGGCATTCCGCAGTCTGACATATCTACATATTCTCCGTATTTTAATACGGTGCAGGCGTCGGGACTTGATTCATGCGAGAAGTTTGTTACGAGCTGGTCGGAGCGATAGGTTGCGACCTTGCCGAGTCCAGGCAGTATGGTTGCTGCCGGTGAGCCTTGGGATTGCCTTAGTTCATTTATCTTTTCTGCCGTTTTCCTTGCCACCTCATTGGCGGTAGGTGTTTCGGCAGGAGCTTCGGGCTTTTCTGCGGGTACAGGCGTCTGCGGTTTTTCCTCGGCAGGTTTCGGAGCTTCCGTCTGCTTGGACGGTGTCTTTGTCTGCTGATTTGATTCGGCAGGCTTTTTGGTGTCTGCCTTACTGTCGCTGTCGGCAGGGGCATTGCTTTCGGCCTTTTCTTTTTCTGCCGTAGATTCGTCTTGCTTTATTTCGCTGTCAGTAGGCAGGCTGCTCTCGGCGGTCGGCTCGGAAGCGTTGTCCGTTACCGTTGCCGTGATACCGCTTTCTGCATTTGCAGACTCTCTGTTTGTACTTTCTGTCTTATTCGCACCGCACCCTGCAAGGCTTAGTGTTATCAGTCCTGCGAGGAGGGCTGCGAGCATTTTCGTCTTTCTCATATTTACCACCTCTACCTACAGGATACCGAAAAAATTCGGAAAGTCCAGCGAAATCTGCACTTTTTTGAAAAAAGTCACATCTTTTGTGCAGGGCTTTCGTCCTCATCGGGTAATTCCTCCTCGGATTCCTCCAGAGCTTCACGGTAAGCGCCGAGGACAGCGTCATTAACACTCTGCCTTGCCTCATCGGTGAGGGCGAAGGCAATGTCGGAATATTTTGTTTCGCCGCTGCTGGTTTTGTAGGAGCGAAAGGGCATCCGGGCGAACATCCCTTTCTGACCGTCCACCACGGCGATGTCCTTAATAACGAACGCGCCGCCGATATTCACGCTGGCATAGGCTTTGACCGTGGCGTTTTCACGGTCGATCATACGGTCGATTTTAGCGGTCAGTGGAGTTTTCTGTGCCGCCGCTTTTGTATTTGTTGGTTTCTTGGTTGCCATAGTGATTCCTCCTGATTATATATTGGTATTTTGGGCTTTCTGTTCTGCCCACTTGACGGACAAATGGACAAGGGCTACACGCTGCTGTTCGGCAGAGAGGCTGTCGAGGAAATCCTCAAGCGTCATCTCGGTTTCCTTGTCGGCCGTCTTGGTGCCGGAGCAGTTATCGCAGATCTTTTCACGCTTGACGGTGACAGTTCTGCCGTCCGGTGATTCGGTGAAGGACAGCACATCGTTATAGGTGAAGCCCACACGCTGTCTGATCTCAAACGGGATAGTGATGCGCCCTCTTTTACCAAGGACACGGTATAGCTTTGTCATATCAGTTCGCCTCGCTTTCGTCACAATTATCACTGCAAGGACAGTCCTCGCAGTCGCCGTCACAGTCCATGTTGGCAATGGGGCAGTTCTCGCAATCGCCGTCACAGACGATGTCCTTCGGATCGTCGATGTTTTCAATGACGATCTTATGCCCGTCTGCGTACATCTGCATGGGATCGCCCTCGAACATTCCGGCTTCGAGGAACAGCTCGGCAGGCACGGGAAGCATAATGATTTCGGTTTTTATCTTTTTATTCTGCATACGATGTTCTCCTTTAATATTTTTTCGTAGTCGAGTGGCTTGTCGATGGAATCGAACAAGGTGAGCTGGTGCGGCTGCTGCCGTTCACGCTCAAAGAGGTCATAATTGGCTATGAGCAGTTCGGGAAATTCTTTGCCGGCCTCGTATTTCTGCGCCATGCTATGCACCCGCTTGAAATCGAAAAAGTTATATTCCTTATATAACTCCCTGATTTCGGGACAGTCATTATAGGACAGTAGGAATTTGCCTTTCATGCCCGCAAGAGCGTGGTAGAGCCGCAGATGATCCTCCCAAGTGAAGCCGCAGTCATACACATATTCGCTTGTGAAGTACGGCGGATCACAGTAAGTGAAGGTGGTCGGACGGTCATAGTGTTTTATAAGGGTTTCGAAGTCTTGGTTTTCGATGACCACATTCTCGCACCGCTTGGCAAAGTCCTGCACGAGCGCAAACAGCGTTCTGAGCGAAAACGGCTGACAGGCAAAGGACTTGCATCCGCTGGAATAACTGTAACGGATGAGTTTTAGAAACATGGCAGCCCTGCGCAGGTCATGGTCGTTTCTTGCCGCCGAATACAGCGTCCGTACTTCCTTTGCGGTCACTTCGGGCAGCATTATTTCCGTGAGGTCAAGCTGTGCTTTTAGGTAGTCCTCGGTGAATTCCTCTTTTTCGAAGAACTTCTTCAGCACGGCGAAATCGTCACGGGAATTCAGGCTTAAAAAGCCGAGTTCACGGATGAACTCCATCGGACGGTCACGCATACAGCGGAACAGATTGACGAGGTTATGATTATAATCGTTGAACACCTCGAATTTGTCCGGCACGGGTTTTCCCAGCAGTACTGCACCGGAGCCGCCGAACGGCTCGACATAGCGGTCACAGCCTATGGGAAACAAGGCATACAGGATATGGAGGATAGAGGTTTTGTTTCCTATCCATGTTATGGGGGATTTTATTTTGATCACCTCACTTTGAGGCGGTCAACCGTTCCGAAAACAAAAAAGCGGTATCTTTCGTTCTCAAAACGATCGATACCGCCGTGGATTTATTGCTTATTCTGTTTTGGCTCTTTCCTTGGCTTCGAGCTTGGCACGAGTGTTGTGCCGTATAGTGCCGCAAATGCTTTCACTAAAATTTCCTGATTTGTTTAGTGTGAAATTTTCAATAAGCCCATGTGTCATTCCTGTTCGATAAGCCCAGGTTAAAGCTTATACATAGAGTCTACTATTTCTCATTCAATCAAATCACCTCCGAAATTATAAAAGGCCGAGTGACTTTCATTAAGCGAAAATCACTCGGCTATGTATCTCATAGTAATTATTACATTTGTTTATTAGAAGAGAATTCTGGATGATATTGTGCCAAATAATCTGACCACATAAAAAGATATTGAATATCTTTGGAAATCCCATTCCTTTGCAATTCGAAAGAATGTACTTCCTCAAAAGAACGAAACTGATTGCATTCATTGGGCATTATCGACCATAAAAGTTTTGCGACATCACTTTTGTTAAACACATCTTGATGTGGGGAAAAGAATAAAGTTACATAGTTTGAAAAATCATTAACGTCAAAATCATATTCACAGTTAGGTGCTATTCCGTCAATAGCATTTGAAATGGCTATATAATCAATTTTGGCATAGTCGAGCGGAACATAAGTGTTAGGTGTAATAAGACCGCTATATGGATTTAGCAAATAAAGCAAATATTTTCCCATTTGTTCTGATGTACACATTATTAGTAGAATATTTAGTGTATCTGAGTTTCGTTCTCCAAATTTTGAGTTGCCACTTTCGATATAATCTTTGAGCTTATTGTCGTTTGTTTTTAAAATTTGCGTTTCCTTACCACTTTGTGTTTTAAACATATCAGCAAGACTTTTAAGATCAGGATTGTTTTCCGCTCGTTCTACATTAGGATAACGGTGCGGAAGCATCGCATGAAGCTTATTTTCCTCAATAACATCCTGTTCTGGAGTTTTAATTTCAATATTTAACTTTAGAGAGTCTTTAGCTATTTGAATGTCCACATCTTTATTTGATAACAGATTGACTTTGACGTCGGTACTTATTTGCAGACCTATGTTTCTGCAAATTTCCAAATTATAAAAATATGTGGTCAAAAGGATTTCCGATAACGCTTGGATTTTTTGATTTTTTGATAGACCTTTTTTATCAAGTTTTATTTTCTTATAATTTTCAAATTCGTCCATTGAGAGTATTTTCATTCTTATCTTTCTCCCTTGGTGTTTGTATGAGTTGCTTATTGTGATTATATTATACTTTTATGAAATTGTCTATTCTCACCTATGTAAAGCGGCATTAGTTTTTTAATGCCGCCATTATTAAATGACTGGTTTTTTCAGATAATCAACGCTGTCATAGCATCCTCGGAAATATTACTATGCTTACCAACGAAGATTTCAAATTTGAAATTGTCAAGTGCTTTTTATATACCTCCCATCTGCATGGCTTCATCTTGGGCTTCTTCGTCGGCAAACTCCGATACTGTCATCGTTTCGCCCAGGAAGTTTGGCTCGGTGTCCTCATCCAGCGGAATATATCCGCTTTCGCCGAAATCGAGAATATCCCGCATCAGAACTGTGCCGCCGTGGTTGACTCCGACCTTCGGCTCAATGGAGCAGAAGCGGTCACCGTCATCGCTGTGGCGGAGGTCATAGGCATATAAGCCTTCGGGGATCTGTTCGGGCATGAGACGACCGTTGCTGAATAGCGCTCTACGGTCAAGAACCTCAATGACATCCAGCTTTTCCTCGGTTAGTGCCTGCGATTTCAGTTCCTTTACCTCCGGCTCGTCATACGGCACAGGCTCAAAAAGCTGTCCGTTTCGTGCGGAAATAACGCCGTAATCGGTAACGGCTGCGCCGATGCGGCCGAGCAATTTATCCGCTTCATTTCTCGGAAGCAGGTTTTCAAGCCACCTGCTGTCGAACTCCGTGCTTGTGTTTTCAAGAATATACTTCTTGAAGAAGGCATCCGCAGTGTCAGGTTCGGCAGTAAATTCATAACGCCACAGGTTTTGTGCCGCATTCAGCGCATCATGAATGCTTGCCGTGTTTCCGGCGTCGAGAACGGCTTTGAATTTAACCTGTTCGCTTTCGCTCATGATTCTGATTTCCGCAGCAAGTTTATTGAGTGTTTGGACATCGCTCATGCTGCCGAACATCTCCGGGGTGATCTGCGGAATTACCGATTCAAAATCGTAATATACGCAATCGCCGATGTCTGCTTCATTAAAAGCCGCAGCATAATTGGCGAGTATGTCGCTTGCCATCGGAAGGTTAAGCCATATAGCCCTATCTACAGGATCACCCTTGATATGCTCCGGCGTACCCGATACGAGCAGACGAATGGCAAAGTCGGAGGTTTCGGGTTCTTCGTCCGGCAAGGTCACACCGTCATACACCTCCGGCCGTTCATAATGCACGGTGGGGACATAGAACCCATCCTCAAATACGCCTTTATCATTTTTCTGTTGCACTCTGCCGATCTGTTCTGCATTCAAAAACGGAACGGCACTTTCGGGGATATCTTCAAGGTCGGAAAGCAGTTCATTTTCGAAGGCAAACCGACCGAGCTCGGAAAGATTGCTCACATTATGAGCGACGGGAACGGTGTCCAAGCTGTAGGTGCAGTTGATGAGGTCTTTGATGCTGACGGGGTTTTCGTCTGCGTCGTTGAATATCTGCTCGGTCACGGCGTAAAACACAGGCAGTTCCTCATTGGGGAGAGAGGCAAGCCGCTTGGCAAAGAAGTTCAGCTCATCCAAACTGAAAGTGTCCAAGCGGATGTCCTGTAGCTCCGGCAGGATATCGCATTCGAGGATGCTGACTTCAACCGTATTTTCTCTGCCGACGGCACGAGCCTTTTGCATAGCGTCCTTGATTTCATAATCCGCCGCAGGCAGAAGTAATTCGGCATAATAATATCCGCCGTTAAGTGCTTTTTCGGCGGACAGTTCAAGCCTCATGATTTTTCTGTTATAGTCCATTCTCGTTTATCCTTTCTGAATTTGCTCTTGGTAGATTCGCTTAATAACAGCACCGACAGCAGAAACGACAGGTACACTCACGGCATTGCCTGCCATTTTGTAGAGCCGTCCGTCGCTTAGTCCCGCAGCCTTGGCTTTATCGAATTGCTCGTCGGTGAAGCCCTGCAGTCGCCAGCATTCTCTCGGCGTGAGCTTTCGCACTCGACCGTAACGGAGAATACCGTGCCGGTCCTGCACCGTCAGCGTGAACATCGGCTCGTTAGGTTCTTTGATCCAACGGCCTTGCTGACGGATGGTTTTCTTGTCGGGCGTTACTACGGCTCTCGGCTCATCCTCAATAAACACGGCGGAGTGTTCGCCTTTGTGCTTGCTGATGCCGCTGTCCTGTCGGGCAGTAATGCACCGAGCCGTTTCGGTGAGCTTTGCTCCGGCGTTCATGTCGATAAAAAAACAGCCCTGCGTATTGCCGGGCGTTACGGTATGAGCGATCTTTTCTCCGACTCGACCTCGCCGTGTATTCATTGTCGGGTAGGCAAGGTCGATACTGTCGCCGGGATGTGCGAGCTGAAAGCCGGATTTTGTATCTACCTTGATAGGCAGGGCTACATCGTAGAGTCCGGTTTTTCCTCCGAAGCCTCCGGCGCCGCTTGTGAGAGTAATGCCGACTCCCTCGTCCGAGTAGACCCGATTGCCCTCTGTGCCTCCAAGGAGTTGGATAAGAGACGCTGCATTTGCGTTTGTGAAAGATAGTATTTCTCCGGCACATCTTTCTCTAAGATATCCGACAATATACACACGCTTTCGGGATTGGGGAACACCGAAATCCTTGCTGTTAAGGATTTGCCATGCGACATCGTACCCCAGCTCATCCAGCGCAGAGAGGATGGTCGCAAAAGTCCTGCCTTTGTCATGCGAAAGCAGACCGGGAACATTTTCAAGCAGCAGAAAAGGTGGTCTTTTAACGGCGGCAATGCGGGCGATCTCAAAAAAGAGAGTGCCTCTTGTGTCATCTTGGAATCCTCGGCGGAGCCCTGCGATACTGAAAGACTGGCAGGGAAAGCCGCCGCAAATAAGGTCGATATCCGGCAGGGTGTATGGGTCAATGGTTCTTGCGTCTGCAAAATACAATTCTCCTTTCGTGGGGTACATGGCGTCATACGCCTGCTTTGCGTATTTGTCTATCTCGCAGGAGCCGATGCATTCAAAGCCGCCGAGCAGGTCAAGTCCCGACCGAAAGCCACCGATGCCTGCGAACATATCCAAAAATCTGATTTGCATAGGTCATCCGACCGATACCGTTGTTTTTTCTGTTCCGCCTCGCTTTCCTTACATCGTCATACCGAATCCCTCGGATTCGTCCTCATCCTCGGTTTCCTCATCGTTGCCGTTGTAGCCATCACATTCGCCGACAAAGCCGTTTTCTGCGACTTCCTCGTCCGTTTCTTCGCAGATATCCTCTGCGGGGCTTTCGGCGTCGATTTGGCTCTCACGCGCGGCCTGTTCTCGGTCGAGCTCAGTTTCAATAAGACCGAGGACGAATTCCTTCTGACTCATATTGTTGCGGTGCAGGTAATCCTTGATCCTCTGAAACAGTTCCTCCGGCACCTGAAATGCCATCGTTCTCATATTGCCCATGCTATTTCCTTCTTTCTGCTGTATTTTCGGGTGAAGCTCATCGTCCACCGCAAGAGTAATGAATTCAGCCATTGTCATCCCTTCATGCCGTTCGAGATATTCTCTGATTTCGGCATGGAGGTCGGCGTCGATTTTTACGGTGATGCCTTTCTTTTCATCCGCCATTGCGCTCGTTCCTTTCTATATATTTTTTGATAATTTCCGCAAGCAGTTCCTCTGCCGACACTTCACGCTCGGCGGCTTCTCGGAGCAGCATATCTGCCTGCGGCTGCGGAATTAAAATATCGTGTTCCAATAGGCAACCTCCTACATTCCCATAACGGGGCCGTTGTCCTCATCCATGTCCTCGCTGTCGGCCTGTTCCTCGGCAAGCTCTTCATCGGTGAGCTTGCGGAAGGAGTCCTCGCCGGGGATGATGCCGAGCTGTCTGCCGTTATCGAATCTGCAATGAACGGTGGACATATCATCCACAAACATTACGGTGCCGCGCATATCGTCCTCAACGGGGCGGGGATCGTCACCAATGTGCAAAAGCAGGATGCGAGTTCCTTTGGGATAGAGTTCTTTGTATCGCTGTGCCTGTCTGTACAGGCGGTCATATTCGTTCATGCTGTTTACCTCCGTGTTTTCGTTATATTTTCATTTCGTAATATTCGTCCGGCGAGAGTAAAAAAGAGAAGTCGACATTCTCGATATTGTCGCAATGCCCTGACAGGAAGTTTTCATCCCGTTCCAAGCGCATTATCAGATATGCGACCTCCTCGGGAGTGGCAGTCACGGTTTCCTCGCCGCCGTAAAGATACACCTCGGCGTGTACGCTGACCTCCGCTTCCGCATCGACATTTTTCATAAAGTCATCAAAGGCTGTCCAGCCGACGAGGTCGTCGTACTCTTTCGGTATTCCTCCGACCGTGAATTCCGCTTCGTCATAGCCTGCGGTTACGGTAACCGCAGAAAACAGCAAGGCCATATATTACATCCCTCCAATCGTCATTTCGGAGTTTTGCAGATGATCCTCAAATTCGTCCTCGGTCATCATGGCGTAGTCATCGCCGCTGTTCCAGAATGAAACGAACAGTTCGCCGTCCATCGTATCAATGGGCTGCTGCTCGAAGCCTTCGCCGAGGCCGTCCGAACACTGTCCCGTAAGCCAATCTCGCAAACGCTCCGTTTCTTCTGTAGTAAGAGGCTCTTTGAGGCTGCAATCGATGCGTCCGAACAGTCTGCCACCGTGCAGCTCCACCGACCACACAGCCGAGGTCAGCTTTTCGCTCACGCCGTCATCCTCGTTGTAGTAGGCTGCCATATCGTTTTCGTCATTTGCGGTGTATTCCTTTAATGCTTCGGCAATTTCGTTTGCACTGTCTGCAAGGTAGGAATCACCTACCGTGAACATATCTCCGTCGCCCTCGTCAATATTCCCGACAAGCGGACAGAAGAACACAGCCTTTACGGGGCCGGCGTCCTGCGTCATTTGACGGACGGCAGAAATCACTTCATCCATCGAGCCGTACTGGTCGTAGAGGATATTCTGTTCGAGTTCCTCCTTGATGTCCTCGCTTGCCGCCCGAACTACAAGCGTCAGCATATTGGCGTCGGCTACGGTGTTTTTCTCGTTCAGCGTGAGGAGCAGATGCTGACCGAAGTCGCTCTCGCTGAACAGCTTTACGCCTATATCCTCGCCCTCATTGTCGGTCAGCGGGATCTGTTTCGGCGGCTGCATAATGCCGATAGACTGTAGCTTTTCATAGAGGTCATAAATACTGCGAGGAAAATCCAGCACAAGAGTGTTGTTTTTATTGCGGATAATTGCGGTGATCATATTTACATTCCTCCCATCGTCATAGGTTCATCCTGGTATAAGATGTCGAGCAGGCTTGTGTCGGTGTCGTTGTAGATGAAGCCGCCGCAAACAAATTTGCCGTAAAATTTATCTGAGATATATTCTCCGAATCCCTCATAGTCGAAATAATCTTCCATTTCAAGATCAAGAATATATCTGTCCTCGGTTTCGGTAAAAAATCTTCCCACCTCGGCATAGCTTGTTGCTCCCTCAATGAAGGTGAAGCACCCGATATTCCTTGCCAGCCTTGTAAGCTGCTCGGCGTCCTCGGCTTCGGCATATTCCGCCACCGACCACAGCTTTTTCAGATCCATATCCGCCGTATTAACGGCGCCGGTAAGCCGGTTCAGCTCGTATACGCCTTCCTCGGCGGCGATCTCACGGAATCGCCCGAACCATTCGGGGCTGTCGGTATTGAAGTCCTCCAGCGTAATTTTCACCTCATCCGCTGTTGTGCCGAGCCTTGCAAACGCCTTGTCGATGGCTTCCTCCTCACAGGGAAAATACAGATATTCGGTTTTGCCACCATACTCGGCCTTGGCAACGCAAAGCACCCCCGGATCATACAAATACGCTGGGAAGGTCTGTCCGTCATATGACCGTTGGAACGGCGTGTTTTCGTCCACGAACAGCATTCCGTGTTCGGTAAATATGCCATTGCCGGACTGTATCAGCTCCCGTCCGAGCTGCGCATATTTCGGGTCATCCTCATCGTGTGCCGGTATGCAGCCGTTGACCGTGAGCAGATACTCTCTGCCGATTTTGCCCATGTCACCGATATCCCGAATCAGCGGATAGCGATTGAGATTAAAGCTCAAATTGATGAGGTCGGGCAGAGTGTCGAAGCCCTCTAATTTCATTGCTTCGTAAAACTGGTATTCCTCATCGCCGAAGAAGCTGTCCATTCGTTTTCCGAGGAAGTTTACTTCATCGAGGTTGACGAATCTGTCTTGCAGGAAGGCGAGTTCTTCGGGAAATACCACCTCGGTCACATACAATTCCAGCGGTCGTACCTGCTCTGCGCCGATCTCGGCAAGCGCCTCTTGCAATGCCTTTTCGGTGCAGGGAAAACGGATGTCGGTCTGACTGTTTCCGTATTTGATTTTCAGTTTAATCATGACAAATCTCCTTTACGGCTGCGAGTCCGAATCTGCGGATAGCCATAGCATTACAGATGGTGCGGAACAGCATGGGCGGGACAAGGTCTGCGTCCGACAAGTCCGACACGGTTATGTGCTTTGTGCCGAGGGTCAAGTCCTTAGCTGCGCAGTAGAGGGTGTAGGCTCGTTCGGAGCAATTATTGAGCTTAATATTCTCAAAAAACACACAGCCGTTATTTATATGATGCTTGCAGCAGCTCCACAGCCTTTGGTCGGCAGTGAGCAGATACAGAGCTGAAAGCAATGCGTAATTCTCTCGGTGTACATTCTTTGCGGCAAGTGTAAATCTTGTCCGGTGCTTTTCATTTATATATGTCATGGGCTTTTCCTCGCTTTCTATATATTCGTTGAATCTCTTTCGGAAGGGCGGACATCGTATCTGCCGCATGGTGGCCGTCAGCATCTCCGTGGGTGTAGCGGCGGTTGCCGTGATGAATAGCTGTGCTTCGGTAAAACGGAAGCCCACGCCTCTCGGTGCAAAATTCGGAATGGTCATCATCAGCCGTTCCATGCGTCTGTCATATGGGTTATCTGAAAATATGGTCATTTTTGTTCTCCTTGTGAAATAAAAAAAGCCCTCCGGTTTTTGTGTAACCGAAGGGCGATCAATAGTATTACATATTCTGTTGCGGTGCTGATTCCTGTTCAAAGGTCGGTGGCTCAATTTCGAGGGACGGGTATCTGTCCGTGAGTTTTTCTTGGAGCTTATCCAGCTGTCGTTCCTGCCCGTAAGTCAGCGTTTCGCAGTTGCCTTTGGCAAAGTCCACACAGCGGCAGAGGTTTGCGGTTTCCTGCTCGGAAAACAGTCGGCTTTCGGGGATCAGTCCTGAGCGCACGGCAAAGGACTCCTTGGCGTATTCGTAGTCCGGCGAGTAATCTCCCCAAAACACGGCATTACCGTCTGCGTTCTGTTTCCATGTGACAAATTCAAAACCGTGGCTTTCACTGTACTTGGCTGCCAGCACCGTATCTCCGAAGGAGGCGAGCTGTCGGTATTCCAAAACCTCCGCTGCCTTCATCTGCGGAGCGTGTTCGTAAAGAGCGACATAGTCCTTTACGGTGAGCAGCTCGTTTTGCACTTCAGCGATCTTGCCGAGGTATTCTTCCGAGAGGTAGGGGTTGTCGTTGACGACGCAGTTGCCGTTGTACTTCACCCGGCACAGCGGCATCCCATCCGAGGACACCGCCAGCCAACCGTCACTGTTCATTTCGGTTTCAAAGCGGCCGCGCAGCCGTTTGGCTAATTCTTTCTGTAGCATATCTATCTTCTCCTTTATGAAGGTAATAAAAAAGGCAGATAGATTTTTGCTTTCTATCTGCCTGTGTATCTGATATTTACTTTTCGGGAGTTCAAGTCTATCCACAAAGGGAAAACGGCGATTTTACATCTGCGTTTTGGTACAGAGAAAAATCGCCGTTTGGGTAGCAAAAAAGCCCGATATATTCGGGCTTTTCGCAGGAGACATCTTTTTTGTCTCCACATTATGGCGCAGAAGGAGAGACTCGAACTCTCGCGCCGGTTACCCGACCTACGCCCTTAGCAGGGGCGCCTCGTCACCAACTTGAGTACTTCTGCATTGGTAGCGTCTATGACACTATTCGATTGTTAAAAGAGAGAGCGGAAAATCCGCTTCCTCTTTTAAGTGGCGGAGAGAGTGGGATTCGAACCCACGGTACGTTGCCGTACGACGGTTTTCAAGACCGTTCCGTTATAACCACTTCGGTATCTCTCCGTATTAGGCGAAAACTATAATATCATAGTTTTCGCTTTGTGTCAATGTTTTTTTGCTTTATAACGAGCTTTCGGAAGAAGATTTGCACCGTAAAATCACAAATTCAGAAGTATCTCCGAAATGAGCTTTTGCATTTCGCGAGCCTTGAGTTTACCCGTGGTCAGCACCTCTTCCTCGCTTAACGGCTGTTTTAAAACTCCTGCCGCCATATTTGTAATAAGAGAAAAAGCGAGCACTTTAAATCCGCAATGATTGGCGGCTATTACCTCCGGAACGGTGGACATACCGACTGCGTCCGCTCCGAGTATACGAAATGCACGAATTTCCGCCGGTGTTTCATACGACGGCCCGAGGCAGCCGAGATATACGCCCTTTTTAAGGTCGGTACCCGTTTTTTCGGCACATGCTTCGGCAATTTCACGAAGTGACGGATTATATGCAAACGACATATCCGGGAAACGTGTGCCTACGCTGTCGTCATTTTTTCCCACGAGCGGATTTCTGCCCATAAAATTGATATGGTCGGTTATAAGCATAATATCCCCGGGTTTAAAGTCGAGATTAACTCCGCCGGCGGCATTGGTAAGTATCAGATTTTCCGCTCCGAGGGCACGCATAACTCTTATCGGCAATACGACTTTATCAAGCTCCCACCCCTCATAGCAGTGAAGCCTGCCCTGCATACAAATAACGGGTTTTCCCGAAAGCCTGCCTACGATAAATCTGCCCTTGTGACCGGGAGCGGTCGATACGGCAAAGCCTTCAAGCTCGCCGTAATCTATATACACGGGGTTTTCGATTTTTTCGCCCATATCGCCGAGCCCCGAGCCCAAAACTATTGCTGTTTTCGGTATTTCGGTTATTTTCGACCTTATATAATCTGCGTTTCGCTCTATGATGTCAGCCATTTTTCTTTACCTCGCTTATAATTCTGCTCGCTGCGGCATTTACGGTGCTTTTGACCTTTTCAATATCAATCGTTGTGAATTCTCCGTCCTTATAAAGCACTCTTCCGTCCGCCATAGTCAGCACAACATCGGCACCGTCTGCGGCATACACAAGGTTATTTATCATATCGGTTTGCGGATACATATGCTCGCTTTCGATGTTTAAAACGCAAAGGTCAGCTTTGTACCCCGCTTTTATTGCACCGCTGTCCTCTCTGCCCTGTGCCTTGTAACCGTTTACGGTAGCCATTTTTAAAATATCGCGTTCGGAAACCACCGAGGCGTCGTTATGAAGACCTTTCGGCAAAAGCGCGCAAAGGAACATTTCCTTTATCATATTAAGATTGTTGTTTGAGGCGACGCTGTCTGTACCTATTGCCACATTGACGCCGCTTTTTAAGAGCTTGTAGACATCGCATATACCGCTGCCGAGCTTCAGGTTACTCGCCGGGCACGTGGCTGCCGTCACGCCCTTTTCGCGTAAAAGCTCAATATCTCCGTCCTCAACCCAAACACAATGAGCCGCAGTTGTCGGCACGTCAAAAACTCCGCATTCACAAAAGAGCTGCGTCGGAGTTAACGAGTACTTCGCCTTACATTCTTCGTGTTCCTTCTTCGTTTCAGACAGGTGTATGTGCGCCCTAAGCCCTCTCTCGCGGACCTTTTCGGCGAACTGCTCAATTATTGTTCTTCTGTTTGTATACTCGGCGTGCAGGCTCATATCTATTTTAAGTCTGCCGTCTGCGGCATTGTGAAACCGCTTTACTATATCTTCACTTTCGCGGAAGCTTTGCAGATTTTCAATATCGGTATCCTCAAAGCTCGTTATTGCGCGGCTGAAATTACATTTAATACCGCTGTCAGTTACGGCTTTCGCGACATTTTCGGAAAAGAAATACATATCGGAAAAAGATACGGTTCCGTATCGGAGCATTTCGGCTATCGCAAGCATTGACGAATAATATGCGTCCTCGCCCTTTATTCTGTCCTCAAACGGAAAAACCTTTTCATTCAGCCAACGCTGAAGCGGCAGGTTTTCGGCATAGCCGCGCAAAAGTGTCATCGGCGAATGCGAATGTGCGTTTACAAAGCCGGGCATCAGCACCTTGCCGGTACCGTCGTATTCTTCGCCTTCATAATTTTCGGGACGGACGCTGCTCACATAAACAATTCTGTCGTCCTTTGTTTCCACGAACATTGATTTTACATAATCAAAGTTTTCATCAACAATACCGATATTTTTAAATAACATAAAAGCTCCTCTTTGCATATTACGAAAAAAGGGCGTTTTGCGCCCTTAATTCTCGACTATTTCTATTGTCTGTATTTTTACATCCTCTAACGGCTTGTTTTGGAAGAAATCCACCTTGACATTTGCTATATCGTCAACGACATCCATTCCCTCAAAGACCTGGCCGAATACCGTGTGATGATAATCGAGCCACGGAGTACCGCCGTTGTTCTCGTATTCGCGCACAGCCTCGAGAGGGAAAAGCTTTTCCGAAGCGGTTTCAAGCTGATCAACAAGATCGTCGGAAACTGAATCCGCCTGAACTATAAAGAACTGACTGCCGTTTGTATTGGGGCCTGCATTAGCCATGGAAAGCGCGCCTCTGAAATTGTGCAGCTCGCTTGAAAATTCATCGGCAAACGGCTTGCCCCAAATGCTCTCGCCGCCCGTTCCGGTACCCTTGGGGTCACCGCCCTGAATCATAAAATCCTTTATTACTCTGTGGAATATAAGTCCGTCATAGTACCCGTTTTCAGCGTGTGTAACAAAGTTTTCAACCGCTTTGGGTGCTTCCTCCGGGAAAAGTCTCACCTTAATATCGCCCTTGTCGGTCTTGATAACTGCTATTTTTTCGCCGACAGCCGGCATTTCTTTTTGCTTTAACATTTGTTCCAACTCCCATAATACACTTATAAATTGCACCCGGTTTTCTCTGCGACAAATCGGATACATCATCAAGTTAATAATATCACACAAACACGAAATCGGCAATGAACAATTCCCCGAAAAGTGATAAACACCAAAGCGGTATTGTGTGCAAAACAGAATAATTGTTGACAAATACGGTTTGCGATAATATAATAATTTAAAGCAAAGAAGCGAGTTGTACAGCTCGCTTCTTTTTTATTTAGGAGTGAAAAATATGAAAGTTTATCACGGAAACATACTTACGGTAGATAAAAACGATACCGTCGCCGAATATCTTGTTGAAAATTGCGGCAGGATAGTTTATGTCGGTGACAGTCTGCCGGAGGCTTTTAAAGACGCAAAGACGATAGAGCTTCGTGAAAAGGCGTTGGTACCGTCATTTGTCGATACTCATATACATTTTGCGAGCTTTGCCACTTTTTATGCCGGTCTTAACGTTATGGAGGCAAAAAGCAACTCGGAAATACTTGAAATGCTGCAGTCTCACGTCCGAAAAAGCAAGGAAAAAATAATTATAGGCTTCGGAGCCTCTCCGTATTCGGTGTCCGACGGTCATCTTGTCAGGCGCACCGAGCTTGACCGCGTCTGCCCCGACAAGCCTGTGTTTATAGTTAAATACGACGGTCACGCCTGCGTTATAAACACCGCTCTTTTAAATAAAATCCGTGATAAAATAAAAGGTCTTCGCGGCTTTCACGAGGATACAGGCGAAATGAATCAAGAAGCGTTTTTTGCCGTTTCGGATTATGTTACAAATTCTGTTTCACCGTTGCACCTTATAAAGAATATGCAAAAGGCAGCCGACTATATGGCCTCTGTCGGCATAGGAATGATACACAGCGTCAGCGGTGTCGGATTTTCTCACGATTTGGACGTCGATATGGAACGCTATTTCGGTGCGGGATTGAAAAACGGTATGCAATATCGTGTATTTTTCCAAACCATGGATACCGAAAAGGTAATCAAACGCGGTCTTACAAGAATCGGCGGATGCTTTGAAACAGCTCTCGACGGCTGCTTCGGCTCAAAAGACGCATCTCTTCTCACACCGTATGAAAACAGTAACGACTGCGGAGTTTTATATTATTCCGATGAAAAGGTGACAGAATTTTGTAAAAAAGCAAACCGCGCGGGCTTACAGATAGAGATGCACGCAATAGGTGACAGGGCTTTTAATCAGGCGACAAGAGCCTTGAAAGCAGCCCTTGACGATTATCCGAGAGAAGATCACCGTCACACAATAATTCACGCGTGTTTGCCCACCGAAGAGGGCATTGAAATATGCAAAAAATACAACATCTCATTATCGGTACAAACCGCATTTATCGACTGGCGACAAGAGCCGGATGAATATCTCAAAGAGATACTCGGCGCGCGCTCAAAAAGACTGAATCCGATTAAGACTTTCTCCGAAAACGATATAAGGCTTTCGGCGGGCTCGGACGCGCCCTGCACAACGCCCGACCCCATTAACTGGATGTACAAAGCCTGCAACCACTCCTGCGCCGAAGAAGCGTTGTCCGTAAAAGACGCCCTGCGAATGTGCACCTACAACGGGTACCTCGCCACATTTGACGAAAAGGACCGCGGTTCTCTGGAAACGGGAAAAATCGCCGATATGGCAATTCTCTCCGAAAATCCCTATACTGTCCCCAAGGAAAGACTCGGAGAAATCAAAGTTACGGAGCTTCTTCTCGGCGGAAAGACTTACGAGAGTGCAGTCTCGCCGATATTTACGCACATTATGCGCGGTATAAAAAACAAGGGTAATTGCTGAAAGCAAAAAACGGGAGGTGAAAAATTTTCACCTCCCGTTTTGCATATACTGCGTATCAAGCCGTATATGTGACCTAAATCACAAATATTTTGTTACATCTTCGGTTTTTCGTTTCGGGACAACGTAATCGCCGTTACCGTCGATGAAATACTTCACGTCTTCGCCATTTATGTCTTTTATTTTGCTTTTATGTGTAGGATAACCGAATGCGACCACAGTATGGAGCGTTTGATTTTCCGTGAGTCCGAAAAGCTCAGACAGCTTTACCTTGTTACAGGCGCCTATAACACAACTTCCGACGCCCTTATCCCACGCCGCAAGCGTCATATTGGAAATGGCAAGTCCCGCGTCCGTATCGCAGTTTTTATTAATATCGAGGTTTTCAACCACTCCTATAAACAGCGTCGGCTCTTCTCCTTCTTTTGGCTGTCCCACCTCAGGCGGCAAATAGCCGGCCCATCTTGTATACGAAAAGGTCTTTTTAACCATTTCGGGAGATTTTACCACGACGAAACTCAGAGGCTGTTTATTCGCCGCACTTGAAGCGTAGCGCGCAGCAGTCAAAATATCCTCTACCACGCTGTCGGGCACGGGATCCTGCTTGAATCTGCGGTATGTACGCCTGGTCTTTAATAATTCCATAATATCCATAGCTATACTTCTTTCTATACTGAAATTGAATTTATTGCGTCTGCCGCATTATTCGTCGGTGCGATTTTGCAGACAGCTTATATCGACATAATAATAGGACGGGTCCTCCGAATCTATCTGCACGGGAAATGATGTAATATTTCTGCGGGCAATTAAATCCGTAGGGTCAAACCAGAGATTAGGGCTTACAAAAACGTAAACCTTTCCGTCTATGGGATCGGTCCATTCACAGAGCACGACGTACGGATTGTGACCGTTGACAGAATAATTTTCATTTACGCTTACTTCGGTGTACGTCGCGTAAACCGTCCTTAAATTTTTAAGATACCGCTTATAAGCACGGTGTTCTTTTATAAGGCTTAAGCCGCCTACCGCGATAAATATAAAGCCGAAAGCACATATAAATATTGATATTCCATAATCGTCGCCGACAACAACTCTGTCGGGGTTATCGTTGTCATAGTAAATCTTAATTACCTTTCCGACACGATAGGAGCTCGTATAAGTGCCTATCTCGGTGATATGCTCTTCACCGTCAACATCAAATGCGACATAGACTCGATGGTTTGTCTCATCATCGGCGCCTCTCTCGGTCGTTATCCTAACAATTTCCGCCTCGGCAGCAGTCATATTCTTGTGGTTAAGCGACCTGAATCCTATAACGCATCCGATAATAAAAAACAGTGCACCTGCCACAACAAATGACGAAAATACATATGTTGCCGTTTTATCTCTTCTCATAAACACGCCTCGATTTATACTCTAATATTGCGAGCTGAAAATATTACAACTATACGGATATTTTAGCATAAAAATACAGATAATGGAAGAAATATATAAAATGGGCAAATCAAACCTGATTTGCCCTAAAATTCAGTTTCCCTACCGCTGAATAAAATATGGTGTCAAAATATATAAGCGGTTATATGAAAAAACACTCCGCATAAAGCTCGGTGCTGTTCACGTGACTGTGCGACGAGATAGCGTAACCAAATTATTGTATCTTTTTAGAAATCGTTCTGCAATTAGAAAAATACGGCTTTTGCTTTCTATACTCTCTGATATCTGCAGCAATCCCATATCGTCATTTTTATCGATTTCTGCAAAACCTAAAAGTACGAACGAGTCCGGAACAATCGGCGGAAAATTTTGCTTATTTACTTAAGCTCAGTTTCATACCTCAACGTTTTTTTATTTTCTAAATCTTGAGCATAAAAAAACAGATAGATTCTTATTTATCTATCTGCTTTAATTTCATTATATTCTAATAAAAAAGTTAATGCTTAGAACAAAATAATGAAGGAATAAAAACACAAAACAAAAACCTACCACGATTGTGATAGGTTTTGTTTTGGCTCCCCCAGTTGGACTCGAACCAACGACACCATCTCTTGCGGTGCCCGACGAAAAACTTCCTTGAAGCGTCGTTTTTCTGTCGACCGCTGCGCCATCCTGCCCTCGCTCCTCCTGCCACCGGCAGCGCTCGGTCACGATGCAGTTAACAGCCTCCGGCTGTTTGTACAAGCTGCCATTGACCGAATTCAATTTGAAAAAAAAATAAAGACGTTCAAAAGAACGTCTCTATTTTTGGCTCCCCCAGTTGGACTCGAACCAACGACACCGCGGTTAACAGCCGCGTGCTCTACCGACTGAGCTATGGAGGAATATTGAAACCGACTAAGCAAAGCTTAATCGGTTATTTATGTCGGCATCGACCTATTTTCCCGGGCCGCTTCCAGCCAAGTATTTTCGGCACG